>Ga0163216_100226_pt1 | contig 128650 bp, 119 predicted proteins | sample SynspAceP_FD_167610 | JGI IMG/M metagenome (GOLD analysis project Ga0163216, IMG submission 167610) | Saline lake microbial communities from Ace Lake in Antarctica - Synechococcus sp. Ace-P (Illumina Assembly) | ecosystem: Environmental > Aquatic > Non-marine Saline and Alkaline > Saline ... | reverse complement strand
TATATCTAGATCGAGATTCTTTATGCAGTAATTGTAAGTAACTTTATCTTTTGCATTAATTCGCAATTTTGAAAAGTTTTCAGGCACAAAAAAACCACCGAAAGGTGGTTTATTTTTGTTTTGGTGGGGCGGCGTCACTCGAATATCCGAGTTAGAGCATTGATATTGAATCATTTTCTAGTTAGAAAAAATCCATGTTGCCCCCATAGTTGCCCCAACCTAATCTTTGATTGTATTACGCCCATGCGAAATATTTTATCGAGGGGTAAATCCAATATCATTGGGTCTTAACCAAGTCTTGGACTTCGAGACTTAATGAACGAAATAGAGTTGTTTGGCTAATTACTGCGCCATCCTCCCCCTAAATTTTAGGTCCAATATTTATCATACCCATTAATGGTAGGATTCAGCTTTTGCATGAATAATTTCATGATTGTCATAATCTAGGATATAGATACTAATGGGAAATTTATTTTCAGGAAACGCATTTCATGAAGAAGGCATGAACATTATAAAGGAAAATGTATCGGACCTTGGCATAGCTGAATATTCATTTGTGGCAATCAAAGATAAAAAAAATTCAGTATGGTCCTACAACAGCTCAAACAATTTGAAGCCAGAAGCGGTCGTAGCTAGGGTTTTGGCAGATCATGGTTATGAAGTCATGGGTGATGAGGGGAGGCTAATTAAACAATTTTTCCAATTATTATGCCTAGTTGCTTATGAAGAGCATGAAAATGGGTCGATGATTACTGAAACTGGAAGTCAGAAGATAATATCTTTGAGGCCGTGTTTCATGACTTTTCCTTCAGCTTCATTCACCTTGGAATACATTAAAAACCTGCTGACAACATCTTCAGTTGATGAGGTTATTGAATACATAGAAATATTCGGTCCAGTTCTTAAGTCAGGATTTCAAGGCTTTGAAGGAGATGATTTAGATTTGATTCATAGCTTTTTAAACTCATTCACCTTGTCAAAATTACTAAATATGTTTGAGTTAGCATTATCAACTAACTCAGGATTGAGTGGCTGGCCGGACATTGCAGCAATTAAAAATAATCATGTGTATTTCATAGAGGTGAAAACTACTGATTTACTAACAAAAAATCAAAAATCTTGGATATCTATATACAAAAAGTCACTTGATATTGATTATCGAATCATTCGCCTTAAACAAAGCTTTTCAAGCTAGGTTAAGCCTGTTGGTCAGAACTCATAATCCCTTGGTCCCAGGTTCGAGTCCTGGTGGGACCACCATATAAATCAAAGCCTTAGCGTTGTTTTTAGCGCTGAGGCTTTTTGTTTATATCTCATGTAGACATTATGTAGACAGCCGGAATGATGTTTCAAAGACATTGAATGCGCATCACTTAACAATAAGCTATTACGAAAAATACGGAGTAGCTCAGATTTGGGGCAAGATGTGAATTTGATCCACAGTAGACATTGATTAATCAATCAATAAATGGGGATTATTGTTGCTCTGTTTTTAAAAATATAAGCCTGTAGTGTCTGACCATTTGATTTGAGAAAGAAGAACAGGGGTAACAGCAAAGCCGAATTCTCGCATTTTATTTAAGGACGTGAATGGGCGGGCGATACTCTGGAGGGAGGCCGCATCGAATATGAGCTCTGCTCGACTGGCTTGCGAGTGGCGCTTACATTTCGTATTCTCAGGTCTCTAGGCTGCCTTTTAAGCCATGCTTTAATCGTCAAAGGAGAAATTAATGGAGCTGATGAACCAGCCTTTTACCGGACAGCTCGGAAATCGTCTGATCGAGTTGCTCGACTCCTCTGAATATCACACTTTGGATATAGTCGTTGCCTTCGCAAAGAACAGCGGTGTTCTCAGAATCAAGGATTCGCTCGAAAAATTCAGAGAGCGCGGTGGAAAAGTAAATGTTTATGTGGGTGTGGATCTTGGCGGGACATCTTATGAAGCTCTCACGGCTTTGCTACTTCATACTGACTCTTTGAATGTGGTGCACTCTGAAAAAGGTCAAACATTTCACCCAAAGATCTACCAGTTTATAGGAGAGGGTAAGGGGCTGATTGTTGTGGGCTCACACAACTTGACCGCCGGCGGCCTGTGGACCAACTTCGAAAGCTCCGTGCATATCCCTTTCGGCGGCTCAAGTTCTGACGAGATGGCTGCAAAAATGAAACTGAATGACTACTTTAAGGCGCTGACATCACTCAAAGATTCATTCATGTCGATAGGTGCACAAGGCGACGTAGATAGGCTCCTTCAAAATGGCTATATATTTAAAGAAGTAGCTGAGCAAGTACGCCAGGTTAAAGCCGCTGCACAGGATGGAAACGGAGAACGTCTATTCGGTAACGGTACGTCAGCAAAGCTACCTCGCGTCGTTACTTCGGAAAAAGTGGAGGCAGTGGTGGTTCCCACGACACCACTGGAATCAATCTCGGTTCATCCAAGCGACGAGACTCAAACTATTTGGTTTGAAACCAGGCGTATGACTGGCGGATCACGAAATATCCTCGACTTATCAAAAAAATCTTTGGTTGAGCGCGGAGACCTTGAAGGAACCCCTTTTGAACTTGATGACCCGAGGTTCATGCGCGGCGGAGTCGAGTTTTTCGGTCTAAACCCTAATTCTACCGATCAGGTCAAAAACATAACAATCAACTTTGATGGCGTTGACTATAAAGACAACTCAATACTTTTCCCCAGTGGAGAGAACGCAAACGGTACTTGGCGGCTTCAGATCAAAGGAATTAGCACTTCTGCAAGGCATATCACTGACGTTTTTGCCGCCAAAGCAGTAGGTGGGGAGTACTACTTGGTCAACAAGGTAATCACATTTACTAAGGTTCATTATGATTACTACTTTATGTCTGTATTTCCGGAATCTGAGCTCGAAAACTTCCAGGCGGTTTCAAGTATTTTGGCTCGAAACGGGTCTACAAAAATGGCTAGGCATCTTGGACTGCTCTAGAAGCGACTAAGCCATTCTTGGTGTTTTCCTTTCCGAATCCCGCTAATGCCTCCCTTTGCCCCGCCGAATTTGAGCATCAAGGCGTTATCACTCAATGGGACACCTTCGGAAACGAACAAAGGGGCGTGATTAACTTCGCGGAAACGGCTTATGAACGACATAACATCTAAGCTGAACGCATACCCCGTTGTACTTTGATATGGAGGGTCTATGTACACGACAGAATTACTGGGAAGGGGGTCACTAAGGATATCCATGATATCCATTTTGTGACAGGTCACTCCCTTCATTCCACTGGTGAGAGCATCGATTCGGCGGCTCAGCTCGATCGCAGAGGGTTGCATCGGATTGGCGGGGCTGCGTCGTACGCTAGTCGCGGTTGGTTCCCAGTAGTCCCGGAAGCAGGCATTCGCCCAGCGTTCTCCGTTGCGCCAAATTTGCTTTCCACCAAAGGAGCAGGCTTGAAGCAGTGGATAAAGCTCTACTTCATGGTCACCTATTGGCATAGCCGATAACGCCGACATGTGCACCTTTAAATCGCGTTTATCACTCGGTAACTCGGATAAAAAATGATCAAAAACATCCTTTTTGAAAGTGCCGGAGCCAATAGCAGACCAGAAGGAACCCCAAGAGCTGATGTCGAGCATCCATATACGTGATGGATCAACACCCCTGTTAACCAATTCGATGGAAACAGCAGCAGACCCACAGCATAAGTCGTAGAAATGAGAGTTTGGCTCAGGAGCGGCCTCGAGCAGGTGGTCGACGATTTGAGCCGCTACACGCTGCTTGCCACCCTGGAATGCGCAGGGAACGCGCATTTGGTTGCTCATAAGGATTTCCTGCGGATCAAAATTCGTGCATAAACGCGTCGGCCGTTGATGATACCAACACCTCCCCTATCTTCAGAATGTTTAAGATATTTTACCTCTTTAAGGATCTCGGAAGTTACGTTGGTGCGAGCGTTGCCGTTAGCAAGCATAACGATCTCGAACTGATCTGGACTGTATTTATCGAGGAACGTAATTGGCACACCCATGATCCCGTCGAAGTCGATAGGAATGTTTTGAGTGCGCGCAACATTGATAGCATCGTAATTTTCATAATGCGGATATTCATCCGAAGTGTATTGTCGAGTCAATGCTATGGGCTCAAACCGCCTTTTAGTGTCCAAGTTTGTGAACCATCGCACGCCTTTCACACGGATGAAGCGTCGTCCTAGTTCATCTACACCACAGCCGGAGGCGTTTAGCGGGTAGTTATCAGGAACATAAAATTTGCGGTCCCCAGAGCGAATGGATTCTCCATACCAGACTTTATTGTCACGAAAGAGAGGGAAGACCTCCTTGTACGTTGCAGCATTCATGTTTCCAAGAATAATAAAATTCTTTTCGTGACGCTCGAGCAAACTAATGTACTCGCGGAAGAGGCTGAAGGGGGGGTTGGTGGCTACTATGTTGGCTTCCTTAAGCAAAGCTTGGCACTCTGCTGACCGAAAATCGCCATCACCAGCGAGATGCATGAGAGAATTTCCTGGCATTTCAAACAATGTTTCTAAATCCAGTGAGCCGTCTGGTCTTACCAGAATCTCGTCAGGCACTTCGGTTACTACCGCTTTGTAGGCTCCTGTTATTCCCTCTAGTGGATATTCTTGACCCGCGACTTGGGAGTCGGCGTAGCAAGTGGATGTCAGCCTCGCCAGCCCGAGCTTGTCGAAATGAAGCAAAAAAAATCGGAAGAAAGCTGACTCAAAAGGATCATCACAGTTACATAGTATGGTCTTTCCCTCTAGTTGCTCTCGATGCTTCACCATTTCCCTAGCCACGTCCTCGTATTGCGTATAGAACTCATCTTTCTTAACAATGAACGCATGATTGAGGGTCGCATTTCCAGCTTTTGGGAGTAGTTTAGGATGTTCTATTTTTATATCAAATGGCATTGTGCCCTCGCGAACTACCGCTTTGAGAAAGGTGTTTATTGCGGCAGACATTCCGATGCCAATCTCGTCAAACACCTCGTTGGCGCGTCTCTTAACGTCGGGGTCGATGCGGATTGTTGTGGTGGGTGTCGTCGACATATTTCACTCTCCTATGGTAAATACAATGTAGCACGTGTTGTTTGTGAAATACAATGTAGCACGCTGTTAATGTGGTTGCCCCGCTCTTTCTTTACACATGTCAACGGGGGCGAAGACAGACACAGCTGACAAAATTAATAGGCATAGAGAATTTGATTTCAGGCAAGGCTAGGGATTTAACCATGTACTGCATCTGGCACCAATCGGCATGTCACACCGATCGAAACCTTGCTTTTAAACGTGTTAGATAAAGCCTGAAATATATTAGCAATTTCAATTACATTTTTATTTACAGCCCAAACGTACAGTTATTGACAGAACTCCAAGTAAAAGCGGGGCAGTCAGCTAGCCCGTGAAATTTCCCATGTGTGTGGTCGAGTGTTGATTCTGACGTTTCCGTGCTCAAGCCCGTAAATGCTTTGTGCTTTTATCTCTCCGTACTGATTTTCATCAAGCACCCCGGTGAAGATATCAAAAGATCGCTTATAAATTAGTTTAAGAGGGCGGTCTTTTCTTGGGCAAGCATCACCGCCCATCACTTTTAGATATTCATCCCACTTTGAATCATCAGCGGCTTTTCGGGCTAGCTCCATAAGCGACTTAGGATCGTCTAACGGATCAATACGGCGTAGCTCACGCCAGATACTGACCTGTGGGCCACCAATCTGCTGAAACTGTCTAATACCCCATACAGAGGCCCATGTTTCGATCCGTCTGGCCGCTTCATTGGGGTTTTCTCCATATATACCAAACTCTATATTTTCCCCATCAATATTTTTAGAAATGTATTTCGCGATATAACCCGTGGCACTGCCTTTATTAGGATCAATCTTCACAATGGTTATACGATGTTTATCGGCTCCATCTTCCTCCCCATCTTCTTCAAGAGCATAGCGGGTAAAAATCGCTTTAAGTCTCTCTTTTAAAGTGCTGGGCATAAACAAAAGCAAATGCCAGTGAGGTGTTCCATCATGATTCGGCTCTGCGACTCTAAAACCATAAGCACGAATGTTTTCCCGATCTAATGCAGCACGAATTCGAGCAAACGTTGTTTTCAAATATTCTTGTGCATCAAGTGGCGTCTCGTATTTCCAATTTTTAGTTGAGTCACCGCTCGACGAATAGGCCCGGTGATATCTAGAAGGGCAAGTCAAGGTAATGAATAGCGATGTATGCTGGTTTGCTTTAGCGTATTCCTCAAAGCCTCTGCAACGCACCATCAGTTCAGCTTTTCTTATAAGCGGATTTGAGACGCTCGTTGCTTTAAGCTCAGAAAGTAAAAAGCTATCGCCTTGCTCATTCGTGGCCAGCATATTTTCAAGAAGCTTTTGCTGACTTTGTTTTTGCTCATGGCGACGCATGACATTTTCATCAGATGCATAAATCTCAGCGTTTTTTCTTATAAAGTTGAGAGAACGTGCAGCGGTCTCAATATCACGATTCTGGCGTTTCCGTAGATTTGAGAGCCACCAGCTTTTGTTAAAGGATCGCTTCATGATGAACCACATATCAGATAGGCTAGGTTCATCTTTTAAAGCAGCAGGCCGAATATTTTGTTCAGCCATATAAGCAATGATTGCTTTATAAAGCGTTTCAGGTGGTTGACCTTTTAAAGCGCGCCCTTTGTATAAGCATTTTTTGGCAGCCGCATCTGCCAGTATTCTCAGATCATCCTCTGAAGCATTAAGCATTGATTGGTTTATACGGCCCACAACGGCAGTTTTAATTTGTTCATCGATATCCAGCAAATAAGTATTCGCCTCACGTCGGGACAAATGCTTTAAGCGATGTAAATAAGTTTTGAGGACTTTCCGCTTAAAGTAGTCTGGCAGCTTATAAGCAATTTTTTCTACAAACTGTCGGTCATGAGGATGTATTTCAGTCATGTTAAGCCTCCAAAAGCTTTAAGCCTTTTGGGGTGATTTTCACCACTAGCCAGCGGATACCATATTCAAACTCATCGAAAGTTGTAATTAATCCATAACGGTAAAGATTAAACAGCGCCCGGTTATCTGGCTTAAAAGGTATTGATTTGGAGTAGCTGATTTCTCCGAGCTTGTTGCAGAACTCGATACAAACGGAAATTTGATTGCCAGCATTGAGCCAATTTAGATAACTCAGTTGTGTTTTTGTGATTTGGTTATGCATCTTGGCTCGCCTCCATACTACGAGAGGCAGCAATTCGCTCTTCAAGCCACTGTTCGACTTCTGATTTTAGCCAGCCACTTGAAAAGTTTGTGAGTTTGATTTGCTTTGGAAAGCGATTCTCACTGATCAGTTTGTAGATCGTGGAACGGGCAAGGCCAGTAGTCATTTTGACTTCTGGCAGTTTGAGAATTTGTTCGGACATCATAATCTCCCTGTGATTTGCAATGGATGCGGGGAGTGATGTTCCTTAAATTTTGGATTGGTATCACTTGACAAGAATGGTTGTAAAAATTTCCTTGGAAGTTTTTTAGGTGTTTTTTTGCCGATTTTCATCAGCAAAAACTTTTGCCATTCTTCGGAGAGTCGTCATGTCGGTTAACTTTTCAGCAAGGGGCTTGATAGTGTCATTGATCATCGCCGTGGTGTCTCTAAGCTGATTCGTTTCAGGGAAAAGAATATCGCCCATAATCTTACTTGTGATTTTATTGCCTTGGATGCGATTCCAAGATATCAAATCCAGATAAGCAAGCACTCGCGCATCATGCCATTTCCGAAATGCGACATTGTTGAAATTTTTAAGGCGGTGTTCTCTGCGTTTGGAAAGCCTCTGGTTTGATGATGTTTCGCGAGACTTCTTTAACCAATCTGCAAAAGCAGTTTGAATCTCACTGTCCGAGCAATTCATATCGATCTGCAGTAACGACATTTGATCCTCAATAAAGAGGTCACTGTATGGAATCGGTTTATTGAGATCGCCAATGAATTTTTGGTTAACAATTGTAAAAGGCGTAATTTTTGCCTCAAGATATAGTTCTTCTAGTTCGGGTGTTTTAAGCAACGTAGTAATTTGAAATAACTCTAAATACGTGATTTCTCTCACAATGGAGTTGTAATGAGCTTCATCAGCCATTGCCATCGCTCTCAACATTTGGCCCGACTTGGCGTCTTGAATCACCCCATTTTCAATGTTTTGCTGATTTAGATGCCTTATAAATTCCAGTTGTGAATCTTCAAGTTCAGTTTTGATATCAGAGACCTGAAAGGCCAATGCTCTAGAACTGAGATTTATAATCCAGCTCTCTAGAGTTAAATTAGCTGATGCATCATATTTGTCTAGGCTGAATCCTTTCGGGATAAAATCTTCAAGCTGTCTTAAAGACATAAATGATTTCCTTTTCTTAAAGTCAAAGACGATATTTGCTCTCGATGAGCTTTTACTTGTGTGTGCTATTAATTGAAATGACTTCGGCACCATTTGCCAGACTATCGAGATAATCTGCCCATGCCTGCATCATCTTTTTGCGCTCGGGTAAATACTGAGCATAGTTGTACGCAGCTCTTACGCCATCTCGTTCACTGTGTGCTAGCTGACGTTCGATAGCGTCACGATTCCAGCCTTGTTCATTTAGGATGGTCGAGGCCATACTCCTGAAACCATGAGCTGTCATTTCCTCTTTGCTGTAGCCAAGACGTCTGAGAGCTGCGTTTATCGTGTTATTACTCATTGGCCGAGTGTTGGTTCGAGTGCTGGGGAATACGTACTTACTGCGCCCAGTGAGAGGCTGGATTTCATTGAGCAGATTTATAGCTTGTTCTGAAAGTGGCACGATATGAATTGCTCGCATTTTCATTTTTTCGGCAGGTATGCGCCATTCACCAACATCAAGTTCAAATTCTGTCCATTCGGCCTGTCTTAGCTCTCCGGGTCTAACGAAAAGTAGGGGAGAAAGCTTCAATGCTGTTGCCGTAACAAATGATCCTGAATAGTTATTTATTGCGCGTAACAATGCACCAATTTCTTTCGGCTCAGTGATAGAGGCGTGGTGCTTTGTTCTAGTTGGTGGAATAGCGCCTTTTAGGTCAGCCGCTGGATCACGTTCAGCTCGGCCAGTGGCGATGGCATATCGAAAAACTTGTCCACATATTTGATTTAAGCGATGAGCTGTTTCGATAGCGCCTCGGCTTTCAACGCGACGTAAGACTCGCAATAAATCCGGTGCGTTAATTTCAATTATTTTCTGTTTGCCTAGCCAGGGGAAAGCATCATTTTCTAGACGAGTCAGCGTTCGGGCCGCATGGTCTTCTGTCCAGTTAGCACTAAATTTGCTATGCCATTCACGAGCAACAAACTCAAAGCTGTCTTCACCAGAGTCAGAAGTTTTAACAGCTTTTCTTTGATCACCAGGATCAACACCGTCAGCTACTTGCTTGCGATATTCATCGCGTCGCTCTCTGGCTTGTTTAAGAGATACGTCTGGATAGACGCCGAGTGACAAACGCTTTTCCTTGCCAGCAAAACGATATTTAAATCGCCACCATTTACCGCCACTGGGGGCAACTTCAAGATAAAGTCCTTTTTCATCAGTTATCCGGTATGGCTTAGTGGTGACTGTGCCATCCGGCTTGATACCGGGCTTTGCATTTCGTGCTTTGATGTCAGTAAGTGGCATTGGGGGCAACTCTATTTTTGAAAGTGCAGTTGCCCCTAAGGTTGCCCCCAATTAGGGTTGGATGTCAACAGATTGAGGTGGACTTTTCAGGACGCCAGAAACAAGAAAGCCCGCATAAATGCAGGCTTTAGTGGTCTTTCTTGGTCTGTTGTAGACCGTGTAATGGTGGAGGCGGCGGGAATCGAACCCGCGTCCGCAAATCCTCTGCCTTCAGCTCTACATGCTTATTTCATCTATTAATTTAACTTCAAGCTACCCGATGAACAGGGAAAACTAGAAGCGATCTTGTTAAGTTTTAGTCTATCAGTACCAAGCATACGTCAAGACGGTCTTGTGAGAGTCGACGCCCGATACCAGACGCACAAGCACGGCTCTGGTCGAACGGCATTCACTGGTTATTAAGCAGCTAGTGCGTAGTTGTTATCGTTAGCAACTATATTTTTCCAATCTTTTTTACGAGAAGAACTGGAGTACTCGGCATGCACCTTAGGTTTCGTAACCCACGTCGAAGCCAGGTCGCCCCCAAAGGTTGTTGTACGTGAGACATTATACGGATTTAAGTGTTCTGTGACGAACAATTTAGATATTTTTAAACAGTCGTTCTTTATCACGTTGCCAATCACGTTCTTTCATGGTGGCGCGCTTGTCATGCATTTGCTTGCCTTTAGCCAACGCAATTTCGACCTTGGCTTTGCCCCGTTTCCAATACATGGCAAGTGGGATCAAGGTGTAACCTTTGCGCTCAACGGCGCCAATCAGCTTATTTAACTCGTTGCGATTGAGCAGCAGTTTTCGATCACGTTGTGGTTCTGGAACGACGTGGGTGGAAGCCGTTTTCAATGCGGTGACTAGTGCATTGGCTAACCAGGCTTCTCCATGTCGAATCAGCACATAGCTATCACTTAACTGTGCTTTACCTTCACGTAAGCTTTTGACTTCCCATCCTTCGAGCACCAGACCCGCCTCGAATTTTTCTTCTATAAAAAATTCATGACGCGCTTTCCGGTTTCGGGCGATAGTGTTATCAGTGTTTTGAGGTTTTTTCTTTGTGGCCATCGCGGCATTATACATGTGCATATTGCTGCTTGGCTTGAGCATTTTTGTAATTTCGCCCAGAATCGAGGCTATTTATCTCTTATGAGTGTGATATGGATAGACCGTTAAAGTCGGTTCATGGTGAGTGGACTTCCCGTTGGGCCTTCATTCTTGCAGCAACTGGTGCAGCTGTTGGCCTCGGAAATATCTGGAAATTTCCTTATATTGCTGGTGAATATGGCGGCGGTGCATTTGTTCTGGTTTATCTTGCCTGTATCTTTGCCATCGGTGTTCCCATCATGATGGCGGAAATTCTCATTGGTCGACGTGGTCGACAAAATCCCTTTAACAGTCTGGCCAGTCTGGCCGAAGAAGAAAAAGCCTCTCCTCTATGGAAATATCTTGGTTTCGCAGGTGTATTGGCTGGTTTTTTAATCCTTTCTTATTACAGTGTGATTGCCGGTCAGGCAATAGCCTATGTTCCTCGTTTATTGTTTGGTGTGTTTGAAGGTGTAACGCCGGATGGTGCGCGAAATCTGCATCTGGCGCTGGTTAAAGATCCGGAAAAGCTGCTGGCCTGGCATACCATTTTTATGATGCTGACCATGTTGATCGTGAGTCGTGGTGTTCAGCGTGGTTTGGAAAAATCTGTGCGTTTTTTAATGCCATCATTATTTATCATTTTGCTGATCCTGGTCGCATATGCTTATCAGACTGGGGTGTATTTTGATCAAGCCGTAAACTTTATGTTCAAACCCGATTTTTCCAGATTGACCACGGAAGGTGTTTTAGCGGCAATGGGGCATGCATTTTTCACGTTAAGCCTGGGCATGGGTGCCATTATGGTTTATGGTTCCTACTTGCCCCAAAAAGCCTCTATTTTTAAAGTCTCGCTGGCAATATCCCTTATGGATACAGCCGTGGCGATCCTTGCCGGGTTAGCGATTTTTCCATTGGTATTTGCCAATGAAATGTCACCCGGTGCTGGACCAAGTCTGATTTTTGAAACGCTGCCCATTGCCTTTGGACATATGGAAAATGGCGCATTTTTTGGTGCCATGTTCTTTTTGTTGCTAGTCTTTGCAGCACTTAGTTCAGCGATAGCATTGGTCGAGCCAGTCGTTACTTGGCTTGTTGAAAACTTTGAGATAAAACGGCTTAATGCCTGCATCTGGGTGGGTATATTGGTCTGGTTGCTGGGGCTGTTAAGTCTGTTCTCATTCAACGTGCTCAAGGACTGGACTTGGCTTGATATGACAGCCTTTGAGTTGCTGGATTATCTGACTGCCAATATTATGTTGCCTTTGGGCGGTATGCTCATTGCTATATTTGCCGGATGGATCATGTCGCAACGCAGTACTCAGGAAGAGCTGGGGATTAAATCCAACCTGATTTATCATGAATGGCGCTTTTTGGTTCGTTATGTCACGCCAATAGCGATTTTTGTCGTATTCGTGAGCTTGACGGGCGTATTGGATTTTATCTTTTGATTATTTTCATTTGAGGTCAATAGAATTACTAAATGACAACGATTACGCGTAGTTCCCTGGTGATGTACTCTCCGGACCAAATGTTCGATCTGGTCAACGATGTTGAAGCTTATCCAAGTTTTCTTCCCTGGTGTCGCAACAGTAAAATCATCAGTAAAAGCGATAAAGTGATTTGTGCCACGCTGGATATTGCCAAAGGGGGTATTCATCATGAATTCTCCACTCGAAATACCTTGCAGCCAGGTGAGTCTATCCGTATTGAATTGATTGATGGCCCTTTTCGCCATTTAGAAGGCTTTTGGCAATTCAATCCGATTGGTGACAATGAGGGTTGCCGCATACAGCTGGATATGGATTTTGAATTTTCTACCCGTTTGCTGGATTTGGCTTTGGGTCCAGTGTTCACGCAAATTTCCGGTTCTTTAGTAGAAGCTTTTTGTGTACGCGCCAGGGAGATTTATGGAACACGTTAATGCTGAATTGATTACCGTTGAAGTGGCGTATGCCCTGCCTGGAGAACAAGTCATCCTGTCATTGGAGGTTCCAGATAGCACCTCTGTCGAGCAGGCAGTTAAACGCTCTGGCATTCTGGAACGTTATCCGCAAATCAATATGGATAACGATAAGGTCGGCATTTTCGGCAAAATCTGTAAGCTGGATGCCACGCTCAGTAACAAAGACCGAATAGAAATTTATCGACCCTTGATTGCTGATCCCAAAGAGTCACGCCGTCAAAAAGCCGAGATGGAAAAGAAAAATAAGGCGGCAGAAGCAGCCAATAATTAATTCTGCTCTAGCCACTCCAGTTCTGCATCAGTAAAGCCCGCTTGTTTGCGGGCTTCGATATGAAACGGCCCGCGTAACTCACCATTAAAATAGGTTTTTAATAACGTGGTGAAAGTCTCTGTTGGTTCCAAATCGCGTTGCTTACAAAGGTAATTAAACCAGCGCGTACCAATTGCGACATGGCCGATTTCTTCTCGCAATATCACTTCAAGAATGTCTACAGCTGCCAAGTCACCGCTGCCTCGTAGTTTATTCATCATGCCGGGCGTCACATCCAGTCCTCTTGCTTCCAGAACTCGCGGTACCAAGGCCATGCGAATTAATGGATCATGGTGAGTTTTCTGTGCCATTTCCCATAAACCATCATGGGCCGGAAAATCTCCGTATGCATATCCCGCCTGCTGCAAATGTGCGGATAACATGGAAAAATGCTTGGCCTCTTCATCCGCAACCTGCAGCCAGTCACGAAAATAATCATCGGGCATATCAGTAAAACGGGCAATCGCATCCAGGCCCAGATTAATCGCATTAAACTCGATATGGCAAATGGCATGAATCAACGTGGTATGACCGGTTTGCTGATTATTACGGCGGCGGGGTAAATCGCGCGGTGAAACCAGTTCCGGTTTGTCCGGTCTGCCCGGAATAACGGGGACATCCAGGGGGTGATGATGAATAAGATATTCATGTTGTCGGCAATCCTCAGCCAATTGCCTTGTTTGTTGGGCTTTTTCTGCCGCATCACTGATAAGCAGGCATTGCAGAGCCCTTGCGCGTAAATCTATTTTTGAATCAGCCATCCATTCTTACTCTTGGATCAACAAAGGTGTATGAAATATCGGTCAACAGCAGCCCAAAGATATATAAGACTGAACCCAGAAAAACCATGGCTCGCACAATGGCAAAGTCCTGTGCATGAATGGCATCAATGGTATAGCTGCCCAGACCGGGAATACCAAAGAAAGATTCCAATATCAGACTGCCCATAAACAAAGTTGGAATCACCACTACGGCGCCAGTCAGGATTGGGATCATTGCGTTTTTCAAAACATGCTGAAATAACACCCGAATTTCCGACAAACCTTTGGCTCTGGCGGTACGCACATAATCTTTGGAGATTTCCTCCAGGAACAATGTGCGATACCAACGTGAACCGGAACCTATACCGGAAACAATACCAATAGCTACCGGCAACAGCAGAAACTTGAGGGCATTAAGTCCCTCACCAAATCCGGATATCGGCACCAGCTGCATGACTTTACCGATTACAAACTGCCCGGCGATGATATAAAACAGACTGGAAATCGACATTAAAACCACACACAGCACTACCCCGCCGAGATCCACATAGGTTGCACGAAAAAACACCATCATCAAGGCAAAAGTGATATTCACCAGTAAGCCGACAATAAATACCGGAATGGCAATCGCCAGACTGGGCCACATACGGGTTTTGATATCCTGCCCGATATCACGGCCATCATCTGCCTGACCAAACTGAAAGCTGAACAATGCCAGTGACTTATCAAAAAAGATGGTATCGGTTAATTTTTCGACGCCTTCGGCTGAGTCATTCCATAACAGGTCCCGATCATAGCCACGCTCCTGTTTCCAGGTGGTAATGGCTTGCTCGGTAATATAGCGTTCGCCCAATTGCATTCGCGCCATATCATCTGGCGTATTGACCATAAAAAACAACGCAAATGTCAGTGCATTGACGCCTAACAGTATGGGAAAGGCATAGAGGATACGGCGAATAATATAGGCCAGCATAATCGTCTCAGGTACTGATATCACTTTCTGTATTAAGCCGCGAATTTCGTGCTGCTTAAAAAAGGTTATGGATCAGCCGGGTTAACAGGAATAAAGGTAAAACATTGTAACAGTGCTACCCTCAATTGGGTTATCAAGCAATCGTATGGGTTTGTTTAACTCTCATCGCCCCCACTGTTGTTGGTTTCTTTGACAACTAATAATGATTACTATGGTCATAAAGTTAACTATATCAGGAGTATTTTATGGCAAAAACAGCAACGGATCTCGTTCAGGCAGCTAAGGCATCCATTCAACAAATCAGCGTTTCTCAATCGCAGCAAATGCTGGACGATGACAGTATCGCGCTGGATGTTCGGGAACCGGACGAGTTTGCGATGGGACACATAGCTGATGCCAGACACATTCCACGCGGTATGTTGGAGTTTTCAGTTGCGGCCCATCCTGATTTTCAGGACAAAACCCGTCCTATCATCGTATATTGCAAATCCGGTGGGCGGAGCGCATTGGCAACATCAACACTGCAACAACTTGGTTATACCAATGTGTACTCGATGATTGGCGGTTATGACGCCTGGTCTGCCGCATCAAATGATGATTAATAAACAGTAAGAGTATCTGTTTGGAGGGGGAAAACATGTATACACGCTTTTGGGTGATTATCGCTTTAATGATGTTCAGCTTGTCAGCAATTGCGGCTGATACACAGATCATGGTTCGTGCTAAAGCCGTCGATTCGAAATTTATTGGTACCAGCGTCGGTGGTATTCGAGTGATTATAGAAGATGCCGAAACCGCTGAAATTCTCGATCAGGGTTGGATCAATGGCGGCACTGGTGATACTGCCGTGTTAATGGAAAACCCGATAAAACGCGGCGAACCACTGACAGATGATAAAACTGCGGGCTTTTTAGCCACCGTCAATATCGATGCACCAAGATTATTACGTTTCAAACTGATCGGCCCTTATGGCTATCAACAGGCCTATCAGGAAGCCAGCGTCACCAGTTGGGTGGTGCCCGGTAAGCACATTTTAGGTGATGGCATTATCGTTACCATGACCGGCTTTATAGTAGATGCCTGGACCCGGGTGCTGGAAGGTGGCCAAGTGGATATTTATACCAAGGCCTCATTATTATGCGGCTGCCCAATTACCAATGATGGACTCTGGCAGGCAGATAACTATGAAGCCAAAGCCATTCTGATGCGTGATGACGAAACCGTTGGTGAAGTGGCTCTGGATTTTACCGGCCCGGCGGGTATGTTCAGCGGTAAAACCACACTTACTGAACCAGGACATTACAAAGCTGTTGTGTATTTATACGATGCTAAAACAGGTAATGTGGGTGTAGATAGATCAATGTTCGAGATTCCAGAATAGCCTTGGGCTTTAGCTATGTTTATCTGTAACAAATTGCGTTTTAAGACGTCTGTTTATTATCGCAATCTAAAAAGAGTACTAGCATGAGAACACAAGGTTATGCCGTGGAGGGAGCTGGTCTGGGATTAAGACGCAGCTTTGTCGACGAAATCATGCAGCTGAATCACCCGCCTATCGACTTCATTGAGGTCGCACCGGAAAACTGGATGGAAATGGGTGGCCGACTGGGCAAGAAGCTGCGTGCATTCAGCGAACGTTTTCCCATGCTATGCCATGGACTGTCATTATCCCTTGGCAGCCCTGCCCCACTGGATGAAGCGTTTGTAAAACGTATCGGACAATTTCTAGATCAACATCAGGTTCGCCTCTACAGCGAGCATTTGAGTTACTGCAGTGATGATGGTCATCTGTATGATTTAATGCCGATACCGTTTACTGAAGAGGCAGTGAAGCATGTTGCTGACCGCATTAGCCGGGTGCAAGATATCCTGCAGCGTCGGCTGGTTATTGAGAATGTTTCATACTACGCAGCTCCGGGTCGGCAGATAGACGAAATTGAATTTATCAATGCGATTCTTGAAAAAGCGGATTGTGAGCTGTTGCTGGATGTAAATAACGTCTATGTAAACAGCATCAATCACGGTTATGATGCCAAGGCTTATATTGAAGCCATTAACACTAAACGTATCGCCTATCTGCATATTGCGGGTCATTACAATGAAGCAGAAGATTTAATCATTGATACCCACGGCGCGGATGTGATTGATCCGGTCTGGCAATTACTGGATCTCACTTATCAGCAACATGGTGTTATCCCCACCCTGCTGGAACGCGATTTTAATATACCCTCGCTCAGCACCTTATTTGATGAAGTCGCTCACATTCGCAATATGCAATCACAATATCAGCCTGATCATGTCGCAAGCGCCTGATTTCAAAACAACTCAGCAGCAATTTACCGCCCACCTTCGGGATCCCGAGACGGTTGCCGAACCAGCCGATGTTGAATCACGGCGAATGGCGATTTATAGGCGACTGATATATAACAATATTGAAAGCTTTTTAAGCACAGCCTGCCCGGTATTAAAGCAGATTCTTGGTGAAACAGCCTGGCATCAGCTGGTGCGGGATTTTATCCGTCAGCATCACTGCGCATCACCATTATTCAATGATATTGCCCGTGAGTTTGTCAGTTATCTGGAAGCGCATCCACAGCAGTATCAAACTATGCCGTTTGTCGCTGAATTGGCTCATTATGAATGGGCTGAATTGGCGTTGGGTATTGCCAGTGCGGATTTTGCAAAACGCGAGGTCAGTGATCAGGAAGATCTGCTGCAACTCTCTCTGCATCGCTCTTCCCTGAGTTGGACGTTTGCCTATGATTATCCAGTACATCAAATCGCGCCGGATAATCTGCCGGATAAACCTGCTGAAACGCCGTTTTTTCTGCTGCTATATCGCAATGCTGAGGATCAGGTGAAATTTATTGAGCTTAATCCGGTCAGTGCGCGGTTACTTGATTTACTGGATAGTGATCAGACTGGTCAGCAAGCTGCTGAAGCCATTGCTGATGCTTTGAAGCACCCTCAGCCCGAAACGGTTTTACAAGGGGCGAAACAGTTGATAGAAGACTGGCTGGAGCGCGGGATTGTCATCTAACAGAATCAGCCTAAATCTGAACACAAAAAAACCGGGACAAGCCCGGTTTTTTTGTGTCAATGAAACAAGTTCTGTGTCTAGTTGGTAGCCAGTTCAATCGCTTCAGCTGCTAACCGGGTAATTTCATCCCAGTTTTCCGCTTCCACCAGATTCGCTGCACACATCCATGAACCACCAACACAACCCACATTCGGCAGGCTGTAATAATTTTTCACGTTCTTCTGGCTAACACCACCGGTTGGGCAGAACAGAATCTGTGGAATTGGCGCACCAATGGATTTCAACATTGGCACCCCACCTGCTGCTTCGGCTGGGAAAAATTTCATCGCTGTAATGCCACGTTCAAGTAAACGCATGGCTTCACTTGGGTTTGCCACACCTGGCAATAAAGGCACACCAGTTTTTAATGCCGCTTCAATCAATGTATCTGTCGTACCCGGGCTGACAATAAATTCTGCACCGGCATCAATTGCTGCATTTAAGGTTTCAATATTGATAATGGTACCGGCACCGACAATCGCGTCCGGCACTTCGGCTTTAATACGACGGATAGACTCCAGCGCCGCATCAGTGCGTAAGGTGATTTCCAGTACTTTCAGACCGCCTTTTACCAGCGCTTGAGCTAATGGCACTGCATGTTCAACATTGTTGATAACCATCACCGGGACAATCGGTGAAACTTGCATAATTTCGTGAATCGTTTTGCTCATATAAAAAGATATCCCTAATTCTGTTGGATAGATTATTCAACGTTGAACATATTAATGGCGCCTTCTTCAGCTGAAGAAACACCGGCCCGGAAGCTGTCGAACAATTCACGGCCGCTACCGTAATGATGTTCAGTATTGGCCATCATGCAGGATAAGCGGGAATTAAACTCTGCTTCATCAACCAACACATTCATAATGCCATTTTCAGTATCGAGATGAATGATATCGCCGTCTTTGATTCGAGTCAGTGGGCCACCATCAGCCGACTCAGGACACATTTGAATCGCAGAAGGGACTTTACCAGAAGCGCCGGACATGCGGCCATCGGTAACCAAGGCAACTTTGAAACCGCGATCCTGTAATACACCCAGTGGCGAACTGAGTTTATGCAGTTCCGGCATACCATTGGACTTAGGTCCCTGGAAGCGTAAAACCACAATGACATCTTTCTCCAGTTCACCACGTTTGAATGCTGCGACCGCATCATCCTGATCGTCAAATACCAATGCAGGAGCTTCAACAACGCGATGTTCGATATCGACTGCAGACACCTTGGATACACCACGTCCAAGATTACCTTGAATAAGATGTACACCACCGGATTTGGCAAAGGGTTGTTCAACCGTGCCAATAACTTCTTTATCCAATGACTCTTTCGGACCTTCCTGCCAAATCAGTTTGCCATCGATTATTTTTGGTTCCTGGCTGTATTGCTTCAAGCCTTTTTCATTACCGACAGTAATAATGTCTTCATGTAATAAGCCCTGGGATAACAACTCCTGAATCAACACGCCCATACCACCAGCGGCCTGGAAGTGATTTACATCAGCGCTGCCATTTGGATAGACACGGCTTAATAAAGGAATGATATGCGACAGACGATCGAAGTCGTCCCAGTTGATCAGAATACCGGCTGCACGAGCAATAGCCACAATGTGCATGGTGTGGTTAGTTGAACCACCTGTAGCAAGCAAACCAATAATCGCATTAAGAATGGCTTTTTCATCAATCATATGACCGATTGGACGATAATCATCACCCAGCGCAGTAAATTTCAATACCTGACGTGCGGCTTCTTTGGTTAATTCATCACGAAGCGGCGTATTAGGATTGATAAAAGTACCACCAGGTAAGTGTAGCCCCATGATCTCAACCATCATCTGGTTACTGTTGGCTGTCCCGTAAAAAGTACAGGTGCCTGGGCTGTGATAGGACTCTGATTCTGCCTTAAGTAATTCTTCGCGACCGACTTTGCCTTCGGCAAACAGCTGGCGAATACGAACTTTTTCTTTATTCGGTAAACCACTTGGCATCGGGCCGGCAGGGACAAAAATCGTCGGTAAATGACCAAAGCTCAAGGCACCAATCAATAAGCCCGGTACGATCTTATCGCACACGCCCAGCATCATGGCACCATCAAACATGTTGTGACTGAGGCCAACAGCCGTGGCCATTGCAATAACATCACGGCTGAACAATGACAGATCCATACCCGGGTAGCCCTGAGTAATACCGTCACACATGGCTGGAACACCACCGGCAAATTGTGCAACACCACCGGCTTCATTGGCGGCTTCTTTAATTAGCGGCGGAAAATCCTTGTACGGTTGATGTGCTGAGAGCATATCGTTGTAAGCAGAAATAATGCCGATATTGGCTTTTACATTGCCTGCCAAATCGCTTTTTTCAGTCGCTGCACAGGCAGCAAAGCCATGCGCCAGATTGCCACACCCTAATGTCAGACGATGAGGTCCTTGACCTGCAGCTTCGTCAACACGGGCAAGATAAGCCGCGCGAGTTTTTTTACTTCGTTCGATCACTTCGTTGGTGAGCGAGTCTAAAACCGGATGAACCATAAATGAGTCTCTCTTTCGTTTACTTATAATGTCGAAGTAGCGGGATTCGAGGCTGCGTGGTTGCAGCAGCGTTAATCCATCAGAAATTTATATTCAGACAGAGCATTATAGTCCTTATCACTCTTTTTCGCACTGTTTACGGGCTTTTGTCATCTCAATAATCAAATTGCTACCTTCCAATAATTGCACTTATTACTTCGCCAATCGCTGAAATACACCAGTTTTGACAGGAAGTCACTCCATCTGTTGACGGGACAATATCACGGTCACAGCCATTAGCCATAGCAAACAATTTTGAAGCATGCGACTACAAAACAATACGACAGGAGGATTTTCCAGCGGGGCTTCGGTATGATGTGACGCTGTTTTTCATCGACTTATCGATGATGTGTCGCTCAATTAGTTAGGTAAAGAAAATGACAGAAGGTAAACGCCTCCGTCAGGTGAAAAGCTTTGTAAAACGAGAAGGTCGATTAACTCCGGGCCAACAGAAAGCATTAGATTTTTTGTGGCCAAAGTTTGGCATCGAAGCAGATGGAAATCTGATCGATATGCAAAACCTGTTTGGCCGTGACGCTCCGGTAATATTCGAGATTGGTTTTGGAAATGGTGCTTCATTAATTGACATGGCCATGCAACAACCTGATAACAACTTTATTGGTGTTGAAGTACATCGCCCTGGTGTTGGTCAACTGTTAAAAGCCATTGAAGAAAACAATCTGACCAATCTGCGTGTAGCCTGTACTGATGCAGTTGAATTACTTAAAAACCAGATTGCTGATAATGCTCTGGAACGAGTGCAACTCTATTTTCCCGATCCCTGGCATAAAAAACGTCATCATAAACGTCGTATTATTCAGCCAGCTTTTGTTGAAATACTGGCGCACAAGATTCATCAGGGTGGTTTCTTACATATGGCTACGGACTGGGAGGATTATGCTGAGCAGATGCTGCAAGATCTGTCGGCAAGCTCAGATTTCATCAATACCAGTGCTTCTGGTGATTACATTCCACGTCCGGACTTCCGACCATTGACCAAGTTTGAACAACGCGGTCATCGTCTGGGACATGGTGTCTGGGATTTACTGTTTGAACGATGCTAGGGCTTATTGATCTTTCATCGCCGCCTTGTATGACGAAAAAATAGCCTCCAGCAGTGGTGGCGATGAAAGATCAACAAGTCCTAGATAATTACTTGCTTCATTTGTATTCATAAGCTAGTTTTCTCCTTTAATATATTTAATTCTCATTAGGTAAAGCCGCCATGACTATGTCTCGTTCAACTCAACTCAGTTTTTATGTTTTGTTCGGGGCGGCCAGCAGCTCTGCTGGTGCAGCAGGTTATGCCTTGATAGAACAAAGCATTACCGGCTTGGGGCGGGCTTTTTCAGGCAGCGCTGTCGTAGCAGACGATGCCAGTACCATCTTTTTCAACCCGGCCGGTCTGACCAATCTATCCCGTAAAGAAATGAATATGGGTTTGAACCTGATTAGTCCCCGGGCAGAATTTTCTGATCGGGGTTCGAACGTAAATGGCACACCATTAACTGGCGGTGATGGCGATAATGCTGGCAAACTGGCTGCCGTACCCAATTTTTATTATGCGCACCCGTTAAATGACCAGACTGTCGTGGGCATTGGTGTTGGAGCCCCATTCGGTCTGGTGACCAATTATGACGATAGCTGGCAGGGTCGTTACCATGGCATTCGCTCCGATTTATTAACGATGAATATCAATCCCAGCATCGCTTTTAAAGCGACTGAAAAATTGTCATTGGGTTTTGGTGTAAACCTGCAATATATTGATTTAGAATTAACTCAGGCAGCTAATTTCGGTGTTTTGACAGGCACACCACAACAGAACGATGGTCGTGTCCGCTTATCAGCTGATGACTGGAGTTGGGGGTACAACCTCGGGATGACCTATCAGTTTACTGACGTCACTCGAATGGGCATCAGTTACCGATCAAAAATCACTCATAATCTAGAAGGAGATGGTGAGTTTCGTATTCCTGACAATGCACAGGCAACAGCTTCGGCTCTAGGCTTTCAGGATGGCAAAATTGATGGCGATGTGACCTTACCGGAAACACTTTCTGTTGCATTACTGCACCAGTTAACTCCAAAATTAGCCCTTATGGCTGATGCGACATGGACACGCTGGAGCCGGTTTAAAGAGTTGCGAATTAATTCTAACGTTTCCGGGTTAAATACAGTTAAAGAAGAAGACTGGGATAATTCAATGCGTTATGGGCTTGGTGTGGAATATCAGGCGAATGATCGTTGGTCATGGCGTGCAGGTGTTGCTTACGATGAAACCCCTATCCCTAACGCCCAGCGTCGAACTCCCCGAATTCCGGACAGTGACCGCACATGGATCGCATTAGGCGCCAGCTATCAATACAGCGACAACATCATTCTTGATGCGGCCTATAGCCATATTTTCATGAAAGACAGCAGCATTGATGATACTTTCACGAGTAATGGTCAGACATATGAATTATCGGGTAAATATAAAAGCTCTGTTGATATAGTAGGTGTTCAGTTACGTTGGTATTTTGATTAATCATGAGCCGTAGCGATTACATTTCACCTGTTGACGCGCAAACGCTTTATGGCTTGTTCTGCGAAAGGGTAGAACGTAGCGCTGATAAAGAGGCCTATGGTTATTTTGATAATGAGAGTCAAAGCTGGTTAAGCCTCAGTTGGCAGCAAGTTGCAGATTCAGTCCATCTATGGCAACAAGCCTTGCAACAGGAAAATCTGCGGAAAGGTGCTCGGGTTGCACTCAATCTGCGTAATAGCAAGGAGTGGATATTTTTCGATCTGGCGGCGTTAAGTCTGGGGTTGGTTGTGGTGCCGCTTTATCCTGATGATCGGCCTGATAATGTTGCCTATATTCTGCAAGACGCCGATGTGCATTTATTGTTAGTCAATAGCGCCAAGCAATGGTCGGCAATCAAAGCTGTGTTACCCGAAGAGCATAGCCTCAAACGAATCATTGTTTTCAACGAGCAATCCCCTGAAACAGAGCTGCCATATACCCTGCTGCACAAATGGCTGGATGAGGCAGATACAGACGTTGTTGTCTCCCCGGCTGCACCGGATCAATTGGCATCAATCATTTATACTTCAGGCACAACCGGTCGTTCAAAGGGCGTCATGCTAAGTCACCAGAATATGTTGTCAGTCGCATACGGCTCATTGCAATTCTTTGAAATTCAGCCTGAGGATATCTTCTTATCCTTTTTACCTTTGTCACACACCCTGGAACGCACTGGCGGTTATTATTTACCGATGATGGCTGGCTCCAAAGTCGTTTTTTCACGCAGTATTCCCCTGCTCGCCGATGATATGCGACAAGTACAGCCCACCATCATGATCGCAGTACCCAGAATTTTTGAACGTATTTATGACCGTATTCAAAAGCAACTTTCTGACAGTAATGTGCTGCGTAGATTTATCTTCAAACTGGCAGTGAACGTTGGCTGGAAAAAATTTCACTATCAACAAGGCAGGAAGTCCTGGTCACCTTTATTTCTGTTATCGCCATTAATGAATAAACTGGTGGTTCATAAATTTCACCAACGGCTTGGTGGTCACTTGCGTTTAGCAGTCAGCGGTGGCGCAGCATTACCCAACTATGCCGCTAAAATGTTTATTGGTCTGGATTTAACATTGCTTCAGGGATACGGGCTCACAGAGACCAGTCCGGTCATCAGTGTAAATGAACCATCAAGCAATGATCCGGCGAGCGTTGGTCGACCTATAACAGGCGTCGAAGTCCGTATTGGTAGGGATGATGAACTGCAGGTTAAAGGTCCAGGCAATATGCTTGGGTACTGGAATAATCATAAATCCACAGCTCAAACCATTGATGCTGATGGGTGGCTTCATACCGGTGATAAAGCCCATATCAGTGAAAGCGGACATATCCATATTGTGGGTCGCATCAAGGATATTCTGGTACTCAATAATGGCGAGAAAGTGCCGCCTGCCGATATTGAAGCCACCATCATCAGCAATGGGCTAATTGAGCAAGCTTTAGTTGTTGGTGAAGGTCAGCCTTATTTAGCGGCTTTACTGGTCATTAACGGAGAGAATTGGCCACAGATTGCTCAGCAGCTGGGTTTAGATCCGCTATCAAACGAGAGTCTGAACAGCAAAGTGCTACAACAGCATTTTGTTCGATTACTTAGACAGTGGTTGTTCGAATTTCCGTCTTATGCGCGAATTCGACGGGTGCACCTGACTCTGCAGCCATGGACTATTGAAAACGGCTTATTAACGCCAACATTAAAAGTTAAACGTGCAATAGTGCAAGGGCAATTTAAAAAAGAAATTGAAGCAATGTATAAGGCAGCAGCATCAAGCTGAAGCAGATAAGGGTTCATTAATAAATTCAGGGATATGCCGCATAATGGCTTCAACGGTATGAAATGAGCCGAAAATCAATATACGATCACCGTTTATAGCGCATTCCAGGGCACGGTTATAGGCCTCTTCTACCAATTTATCTACATGAATCCTGTCATCGGCAATTTTACCCTTTAGACCCGCTGCCAAATCCTCAGCCGATTGACCTCGGCTTCCGTTAAGTCCGCCGATGAACCAATCGTCTATTACTGGAATCAGCGCATCAAAAACCGCCCGACTGTCTTTGTCACGCAACATGGCGATAACCACATGGGTTTTCCCCTGACACGGGATCTCATGTAACAGTTTTGCCAGATTTTCGGCGCCTTGCTGATTATGAGTCACATCAAAAATATGAATTATCGGCCCATCTATCACCTGAAAACGCCCAGCTAGTCTGACCTGCTCTAAACCATGACGAATAGCCGTCTCAGTAATATTTTCCATTCCGGCATCTTTCAGCAGGCTGATAACCTGTAATACGGCTGCACTGTTCTGAATTTGATAACAACCCAGCAATGCAGGCAGTGGTAAATCTTGAAAATTGGTTTGGGTATTTTGCCAATGCCACACATTATCATGGGCATGAGCCAGGAAATCTTTGCCTGCAATATACGCTGATGCGCCTATTTTATGAGCGATATCAACAACTGTGTTGGGTGGAGAATATTCACTACAGACGACTGGATGTTGGCCGCGCATAATGCCGGCTTTTTCAACGCCAATCTGCTCGCGTGTATCCCCCAGCCAAACTGTATGATCAAGGCCTATCGGTGTAATTAACGCAATATCGGCATCAAACAGGTTTACCGCGTCAAGCCGTCCGCCCATGCCGACTTCGAGTATTGCAATATCAATATTCTGTCTGCAAAAAATATCAGCAGCGGCCAATGTGGCAAATTCGAAATAGCTCAGTGAAACTTCAGCACGAGCCTTATCAATTCGGTCAAAGGCTTCACAAATCTGTGTATCCGTCGCCGTTTGTCCATCCACTACAATACGTTCGTTATAACGCAACAGATGGGGTGAGGTATAACAAGCAGTGCGATAGCCAGCCGCTGAAAGAATCGAGGACAACAACGCTACCGACGATCCTTTACCATTGGTGCCGGCAACTGTCACGATTCGGAACGGCAGTTTATTATCAGCATACATACGTAACCAGACCGCACGGATGCGATCCAGGCCGGGATCTATTTCAGTGAAATGGAGCTGTTCCTGCCATGCCAGCCACTGTGGCAAGCTATTAAATCGCATAAACCGTATTTATACAGCTATTCGGTTTTGCATCATGGTCAACAGATTATTGAGACGATCCCGCATTTCGCGGCGATCTATAATCATATCGATGGCACCATGCTCCAGCAAAAACTCACTGCGCTGGAAACCTTCAGGTAATTTTTCACGGACGGTTTGTTCAATAACTCGCGGTCCCGCAAAACCAATCAATGCTTTTGGTTCAGCCACATTGATATCTCCAAGCATTGCCAGACTGGCAGAAACGCCCCCCATGGTTGGGTCGGTCATTACGGAAATAAATGGAATACCAGCATCTTCAAGCTGTGATAAAACGGCACTGGTTTTGGCCATCTGCATCAGCGAAAACAGACCTTCCTGCATGCGTGCCCCACCACTGGCAGCAAAACAGATCAAAGGCAGCTTTTTAGCCAGTGCAACCTTTGCCGCACGGACAAATTTTTCACCAACTACTGAGCCCATGGATCCACCCATAAAACCAAAATCGAAAGCTACCACAACCACCGGCAAGCCTTTTAAGGTGCCTTGCATGGCTAACAGAGCATCATTTTCACCGGTGTTTTTTTGCGCTTGGGTAATACGATCCCGATACCGTTTGCTATCTTTGAATTTAAGCGTATCGACAGGTTTTACTTCAGTGCCAATTTCCTGGCGGTTATCTTCATCAAGAAAGCTTTCCAGTCGAACACGGGCATTAATTCGCTGATGATGGTCACATTTGGGACACACCATCTGATTTCGCTCAAGTTCTGCCCGGTAAAGCACATTGTCACAAGCTGGACATTTACACCAGACACCTTCAGGCACTGAACGGCTACGGCCGCTGGTGCGGATTTTCGACGGTAGTAATCTTTCAAACCAACTCATTGTGTCACCTTATCTCTCATTAAGCCGAGACGCTGGCTAAATCACGCGCATTAATTGCATGACGCATTTCAGCTAACAAACTCGCCACTGCGGCAGGTAATTCCTGCGGACGATTGGCGTGTTCTTCTATGCAACGTACCAAAGTGCTGCCCACTACGACCGCATCGGCAACCTGAGCCACTGCCGCGGCAGAACGACCATCTCTGATGCCAAAACCAACGCCAACTGGTAACGAAGTATATTTACGAATCTCTTCCAGTTTGGCGGTCACTTCGTTAATGTCCAGCGCAGCTCCACCAGTCACACCTTTAATGGATACATAATAAATAAAGCCCTTCGCATATTGTGCAATTTTTTTCATCCGCTCTGCTGATGTAGTTGGTGCAACCAGGAAAATGGTGTCAATGTCGTGAGCATCCATTAACCGTTTGAACTCATCCGACTCCTCCGGGGGGAGATCAACCGTTAATACACCATCCACACCCACTTGCTGTGCTTTTTTGGCGAAAGTTTCGTAGCCCATTGCTTCAAGTGGATTGGCATATCCCATCAGCACCAGTGGCGTATGGTTATTTTTTTCTCTGAACTGTTTGACCATATCCAGAATCGAGTTCAGCGTAACATCATTCTTCAATGCTCTTTCACATGCTTTTTGAATAACCGGCCCATCTGACATCGGGTCTGAAAACGGTACGCCCAACTCGATAATATCAGCGCCGGCTTCAACCAATGCATGCAGCAGCGGTACTGTTACCCACGGTTCAGGGTCACCTGCAGTGACATAAGGGATAAGTGCCGTTTGCCCATCTGCATGAAGATTTTTAAAACATTCTTTAATACGACTCATTTAATATTCCTCAAAAATTCAGACCAGCCATGGCTGCAACCGTGTGCATGTCTTTATCACCACGTCCTGAAACATTTATAAGGATACTTTTATCTGCCGACATCGTTGGGGCTATCTTGGAAACATACGCCAATGCGTGACTGGTTTCCAAGGCCGGGATAATCCCTTCGGTACGTGTCAGGTCATGGAATGCATCCAAAGCCTCGTTATCCGTCACGGTGACATACTGCGCGCGACCAATATCTTTCAACCATGCATGTTCAGGACCAACACCAGGATAATCCAATCCAGCAGAAATCGAGTGGGTTTCAGTAATTTGCCCAGCAGCATCCTGAATCAGGTAGGTACGATTTCCGTGTAATACACCCGGTGTTCCAGCCGATAAAGGAGCTGAATGCTGTCCGGTTTGCAGACCATGACCAGCGCCTTCGACACCTATCATTGCAACCGATTCATCCTCGATAAAAGGATAAAACAGACCAATAGCATTTGAACCGCCGCCGATACAGGCAACCAGTGTATCCGGCAGTTTGCCGGTAGTATTGAGCATTTGCTGACGAGCTTCACGACCGATAACGGATTGAAAGTCACGTACCATGGCTGGATAAGGATGTGGCCCCGCCACCGTGCCAATGATGTAGAAGGTATCGTCAACATTGGTGACCCAGTCTCTCAGGGCTTCATTTAAAGCATCTTTCAGCGTTTTAGAACCGGACTGAACCGGGACAACTTCTGCACCCAGCAACTTCATGCGATAGACATTCTGCGCCTGACGCTCAACATCTTCGGCCCCCATGTAGACGACACACTCCATTCCCAGTCGAGCGGCAACAGTAGCGGTGGCGACACCATGCTGGCCGGCACCAGTTTCGGCAATAATACGTGTCTTACCCATGCGTTTCGCCAGCAAAGCCTGACCAATCGTATTATTTACTTTGTGCGCCCCGGTATGGTTGAGATCTTCACGTTTGAGATAAATCTGTGCCCCGCCTAACTTACGTGTCCAGTTTTCAGCATGATAGATTGGTGAAGGTCGACCTACAAAATCGGCCAGATCTTTATCCATCTCAGCCTGAAAAGCGGCATCATTTTTATATTGATTATAGGCTTCTTCAAGCTCATAGATAGCGCCCATAAGGGTTTCACCTACAAAGCGACCACCATAAGGTCCAAAATGACCTAACTCATCCGGATAATGTTTAAAGTATTCATCAATCTGTATCTCAGGCATTTGCCACCTCTCGCATGAATGCGCTTATTTTATTATTACTCTTGAGTCCTTTCGACTCTTCTACACCACCACTCACATCTACTGCATAAGGCGAGACCTGTCGAATAGCTTCTGCAATATTTTCAGCTGTCAGACCACCGGCCAATATCAATGGCTTGCTAACAGCCCTAATCATTGACCAATCAAATGTCTGACCGGTTCCCCCGGGCACTCCATATTGGTAACTATCCAACAGAAAAGCGGATGCTTTTAAGAAATGCTTATCTGCCTGTTCCAAGTCTGCCACAGACTGCATGCGTATTGCTTTGATATAGGGCATGTTGAACTGCGCACAAAATTCTGCAGATTCATCACCATGAAATTGCAATAAACTTAACGGCACTTGTTCAAGCGTTTGCCAAACATTTTCAGCAGTTGCATTCACAAATAAACCGACATTACTGATAAAAGGTGGTAACTGCGCAGTAATTGCGGTGGCCTGTTCTATTGTCACAGCTCTTGGACTCGGCCCATAAAAAACTAAACCAATAGCATCTGCCCCGCTTTTCACTGCAAATTCAGCATCTTGGCGACGTGTGATGCCACATATTTTAACGCGGGTTCTCATCTGAGGTTGTCAGCTTTCCAAATGTTAGCCTAATACTTTACCAGAGCACTGGAAAACCTGACACTGTCGGCAGCAAATATTCGTCGGGATAAACCACATCTGTCAGGTAAAGACCTTGAGGCGGAGCGGTGACACCAGCCATAGTCCGATCCCGGCTTTGTAACACCTCTAGAGCCCATTCAGCCGGTCTTTTACCCTCACCTACTGGAACTAATACACCCAATAAGTTACGTACCATATGATGTAAGAAAGACCTGGCTTCAACATCCACAGCGATACAATCATCCCGTCGAGTGACAATTAATTTATCCAGGGTTTTAATCGGACTTTTCGCCTGACACTCCTGAGCTCTAAAAGCAGAAAAATCATGTTGCCCAAGCAATAAATTGGCAGCCATCTGCATTTTATATTCATCAATCGATCTGTATACCCACCACATGCGTTGATGATGCACACTGGAACGGCTATCCCTATTAAGGATTAAATAACGATAACGGCGTTTAATTGCACTAAAACGGGCATTGAAGTTTTCAGAAACAGGCCTGACCCACTTCACACAGACATCATGTGGAAGATTGGAATTAAGTCCCAGCAACCAGTTACGTTCTTCGCGAATTGCCTCCGTATCAAAATGGACAACCTGATTTAATGCGTGCACACCGGTATCTGTACGCCCTGCAGCAAAAACTTCCGTTTTTGAATTAGCAATCAATGAGACTGCTTTTTGCAATTCATCCTGCACCGTTCGTTGTTTTGGTTGAAACTGCCAACCATGAAACTGACTGCCGTCATATTCGACGCCTAAGGCTAACCTCACAGAAAAACCCGTTATGTCAAGGAGTCGAGCAGTTGTTGCGCTCGTTTTTTCTGTTCATCAGTACCCTGCTCAAGTACTTCCTCAAGAATGCCTCTGGCCCCTTCAGGATCGCCCATATCCGAATAAGCCTCTGCCAAATCTAATTTTGTTTCGGCTTCGTCGATTGAGTCAAAGTCGCTGAGATCGAAATCCAGCTCTTCATCATCAATACTGCTATCGAGATTCAGATAATCTTCGATAACATCATCTGTTTCTGTTGCGGACTCATCCTCCGTTTCAAAAGACGATAAATCCAATTCGTCCGAATCCTGAGAATCAAGAGATAAAGTATCTTCTGTTGCAATACTACCCTTTTCATCTTCTGAATCAGTAATCTCCAAATCAAGAATTTCAGGTGCAGAAGAATCGGGCTGCAACACATTATCCTGATCCAAATCAATTCGCAGCTCGTCGTCATCTTCTGCAAATACCTGGCTATCCGGCTCGTCTTGCTCAACCTCAGTGTCTTTTTCTACAGACTCATCATTGGTATCAAATTGCAACAAGTCTTCCTCATCACGCTGATACACTTCATCAGCCTGTGACGATTCGGCTGAATCAGTTTTATAATCATCAAGATTGAAGTCTATGTGATCGGATTCTACCGTCTCAGCAGAAGCGTCAATAGGTTCTTCGGCAGCGTCGTCTTGTTCAATGCTGGCCCCAACTTCCTCATGCTCTGTGTTTTCTTCAGCAATATCCGTTGCTTCATCCATTGTTTCTGATGGATCAGCAAACAATGGATTATGTGGCAGTAACTGATTGCCCCAGTTTCTGATGTCTGGCCACTGTGAATGGGTTTCATCAATTCCCGAGGTATTCAGTAAGGCAATGAAATCTGCAGATTTCTGTTGTTTGTAATAGACAAACATCAATTTTGCAGCGATATCTTTATCGCCAGGAGCCTGTTGATGAGCTTGTTCGAGTGCGGTTCCTGCTTGTATATAGTCCGCATATCCAACAAACATTTCTGCCTGCTCGACCAGCTCGTCAACCGATTTGGTTTTGCTTTCTACAGAAGCAATTGGTTCATCCTCTGCTGGCGTGACAGTATGGACACTGCCCATTTCTGTAGCTGCTTGAGCTGGTTTATTTTTATTGATTTTACTGACTGCATCGTCCCAGCTGACTTCACGCTGACCGCGACGTATGGTCATCCACAAAATTAACAGCAACAGTAATACAGCAAGCAAGGATTCAACCTTATGAGCTATTACAAAAGCCTGGACCCGGTGATAGAGAGAATCCATCTGTTGCTGGTCAAGCTCCAACATTTGAGCCGCTTCATCGATAGCGGCATCAACCTCTGTTGACGCTGTTTCCAATTCTGCTGAATCAACAGTATTTTCATCAAGCTGAGGAACGGTTTGTTCTGTAGCATTACTATCCGTGGATGTTTCCGTGTCAGCTGTACTTTCTGCTAAAACCTCATCTGCAACTGCAACTGTTTTATCTTCATCAGTTGATTCTGAAACAACGTCAGTATTATCGATATCAACCGGTTGCCATTGATTATCGATTTCAGTCAGATTAGTGGTATCTTCGGCTTTAGCCATGGTTTCATTTTCAGCTTCACTGCTATCCAGAATGGCATTCGCTTCATCTACGAGCGTCGCCAAATCCATCTGGGATTCGTCCTTTTCCAGCAAGCTTTGCAGTTTTGCCATATCAGCATCTTTCAGTGAAATAAGCCGCCGCATGGTTTCCAGCTGCCGTTCCATCGCGTCCATACGATTTTTAAAATCAATGTTTTCCTGAGATTGAGCCTCCATCGTTTCCTGAGCAAGGGTTAATTGCTCGCTTATAAGTTGTAAATCTGGATCACCATTAATTTCTGGGTCGGCATCCAGCAAACTGTTTTCTGCAGCTGCTATTAATTTTAAACGGGCACTATCTGCAGCAGCGGTTTCTTCAGCACTCTCCGACGAGGCTGATTCGTCCTCAGAATTCGTTGCAGTCTCTACTTCCACAGCACTTTCTGGAGAAGCCATCTCATTTACTGGTGGTGCTTCTTCATTTGTGATTGGCGTTGGGCTATTCACCTGTGAACGGTTTCGCCATGCAGAGTTTTGTTGATCAACCGCTATTTTTGCCTCACTGGCAGAAATACGAGTAATTTTTTCTGTTGAAGGCATTCTAAGCGTGCTACCTGCATACAGGCTATTGACGTTGTTTTGCTTAAATGCGCGTGGATTCTCATTGAGCAGGGCTAACATCATTTGCTGCATTGTAATATCTGCAGAAGGTCTGATTTTCTCTGCAATACTCCATAAGGTATCGCGTGAATGGACTTTATACTCTGAAACGCTACCACCACGGTTTGGTACCAGAGTCGCTGAAGGCTGTGAACGTGAAGGAGTGGTGGCTGGTGTTGGTAGAGCTTTCTGGGCTGAAGATGGACGCGATGCTGCGCGGCTTATTTGATCACGATAGAGTTCTTTGGGTGGATCTAAAAGAACGATATATTCACGCAACAATTTGCCCTGACCAGTAGTTGCTGCCAACAAAAAACCCAGGAAAGGCTCTTTAATTGCCACATCAGAAGTCACCATAATTCGCGTGGAATTGGCTTCTTCAACCACCTCAAAATTCAGTTGTGTCAACAGAAAACTGCGATCCAATCCGGCTCGTTCAAAATCTTGCGTGGAAGCCAATCTGACTTCAAGGTTACCGCGCTCATCATCTCTTAGAGCGTTGACCGTTATTTCTGCTCTGAAGGGTTCATTTAAAGCTGAATGCAAGGTTATCTGTCCAAGTCCAAAAGCGTACCCCGTCAGGGGAGTTAATAAACCGAGTGCCGTAGCTACCGACAAGCTGGTCAACGTTTTCTGTTTCATTTAACTCCCCTTCCTTGACAACTCAGCAATGCCTAGAGGTATTTATCGACCAGAAGCTCGGCGATTTGCACACTGTTAAGTGCAGCCCCTTTACGAACATTGTCTGAGACAACCCATAAATTTAAACCGTTTGGATGTGAAATATCTTCCCGGATACGTCCTACATATACAGGATCCTGCCCAGAAGAATCTGTGACAGCTGTTGGATAACCACCATCTTTATGCTCATCGATCACAACAATGCCATCAAATGCAGAGAGTAATTCTTTGGCTTTTGCAGCGGTGATTTTATCCCGTGTTTCAATATGAATAGCTTCTGAGTGACCAAAAAACACCGGGACCCGAACTGCCGTTGGATTAACCTGAATAGCATTGTCACCCAGGATTTTGCGAGTTTCCCAAACCATTTTCATTTCTTCTTTGGTGTAACCGTTATCCATGAAAACATCGATTTGTGGGATCACATTAAAAGCAATTTGTTTAGGATAGACTTCAGCTTCCACTGGACGACCATTCAATAAAGCAGCTGTTTGCTTGGCCAGTTCATCCATAGCCGGTTTACCACTTCCGGAAACAGCCTGATAAGTACAGACGTTAATACGTTTAATGCCAACCGCGTCATATAGAGGCTTCAACGCCACCATCATTTGAATAGTTGAGCAATTGGGGTTGGCAATAATCCCTTTCTTTTTGTATCCCACCACAGCGTCTGGATTCACTTCCGGCACGATCAATGGCACATCATCGTCATAACGAAACTGTGACGTATTATCGATAACAATACAGCCTGCGGCGGCCGCTTTGGGTGCATAAATTTCAGAAACACTGGCGCCTGGCGAAAATAAACCGATCTGCACTTTGGAAAAATCAAACTGCGCCAGATCTTCAACTATTAACGATTTGTTACCAAACTGAACGGTTGAGCCAGCCGAGCGTTCGCTGGCCAAGGCATAGATTTTACCTACAGGAAATTTACGCTGATGCAGGATCTCCAGCATGGCCTCACCTACTGCACCAGTCGCCCCTACAACAGCAATATCAACTTGTTTAGTCACAATTCACCTAAATTCTTTTGTTACAGCGCTGCCACAACGGCATCGCCCATCTCAGCAGTAGTCACACGAGTCATGCCCGCGGAAAAAATATCTGCTGTCCTCAAACCTTGATCCAGAACTTTACTTACGGCTTTTTCGATCCGATCGGCAAAAGCTGGCTGGTCAAGCGTGTAACGTAACATCATAGCAGCTGACAAAATCGTTGCCAGCGGATTAGCCATGTTTTGCCCCGCAATATCCGGCGCTGAACCATGGATAGGTTCATACATGCCTTTACCGTTTTCATCCAGTGATGCGGATGGCAACATACCAATCGAGCCAGTGAGCATCGATGCACAATCTGACAAAATATCGCCAAACATATTGGTTGTCACCATGACGTCAAACTGTTTTGGCGCACGAACCAGCTGCATCGCCGCATTATCAACATACATATGGCTTAATTCGACATCGGCATACTCTTTAGATAATGTCGTCATCGTCTCACGCCATAACTCAGTGCATTCCAACACATTGGCTTTGTCCACTGAACAAACACGGCTTTGACGTTTACGGGCAATATCGAATGCCACTCGTCCAATCCGATTGATTTCACTCTCGCGGTATACCAGGGTGTTGTAACCTTCCTTTTCGCCATTTTCCAAAGTACGAATACCCCTGGGCTGGCCAAAATAAATACCCCCAGTTAACTCTCGCACAATCATTAAATCCAGACCCGAAACAACTTCTGGCTTTAATGTTGATGCGTCGGCTAATTGTGGATATAACAAAGCCGGACGTAAATTAGCAAACAGATTTAATTGTGAACGAATACCCAACAAACCTTTTTCCGGGCGAACACTGATATCCAGTGACTCCCATTTATAGCCACCCACGGCGCCTAACAATATGGCATCTGCCTGTTTGGCCATCTGCAATGTTTCATCTGGAAGTGGGCTGCCGGTTTCATCATAAGCAGCGCCACCGATTAAACCGTATTCCAGTTCGATAGCCAGACCATCCTGTTTAAAAGCGTTTAAAACTTTGATGGCCTCGGCAACAATTTCTGGACCGATTCCATCACCGGCCAATACTGCAATTTTCTTTGTCATGAATGTTATTACTTATAAATAAATATTAAGAAAACAGCCACGGCGCCTGTTCACGGCGACGGGCCTCGTAAGCTTTTATGTCATCTGTGTGTTGCAGAGTCAGGCCAATATCATCGAGGCCTTCAATCAAACAGTGCTTCTTAAAGCTGTCTATTTCAAAATGCAGCCTTTCCCCATCAGGCAACAAAATGCTCTGTTCCGGCAAATCAACTGTCAATTTATAACCCGGCGTGGCTTCGACCTGTTGGAATAATGTATCAATCAGTTTTTCATCGAGCTGTATCGTGAGAATGCCGTTTTTGCTGCTATTGCTAAAAAAGATATCGGCAAAACTTGTGGCAATAATCACCCGAATCCCAAAATCTTCCAATGCCCAAACCGCATGTTCACGGCTCGAACCACAACCAAAATTTTCACGCGCCAATAAGATGGTGCCGCCCAGATAACGCGGTTGATTCAATTCAAAATCAGGATTAAGTGGCCGGTTCTTCGAATCCTGACCAGGCTCCCCATGATCCATATAGCGCCATTCATCAAACAGATTAGGACCAAAGCCACTGCGTTTAATCGATTTCAAAAACTGTTTAGGGATAATGGCGTCAGTATCGACATTGGGTCGATCCATTGGAATCACTAATCCGGTTTCCACGGAAATTTTTTGCATGTTCACCTCTTACGGTCTAATTTGCAGCGCCTTTTGACAAACGGTTGCTCTATTTTTGTAGGGTTATTTCTTTCTATGTCAAAAGTCTGTATCAGTTGTCTGTTTAGGTATCAATGACGAAACTCGCGTCAAAATTGATAGCTAAAACCTGCAGAATAATACCATTGTTTGCAGTGGCATATTGTGTTGGTGTCATTCTGTTTACGCCTAGCGGACTTGTTGAATTTCGCTTTCAATTGCATCATGTTGTTGAATCAAATCATCAATGGATTTAGTCAGCTCACTATCCAATGAACCTTTTAGAACAACGATTTCAACGCGACGATTTATCGCCCGATTCTCCGCAGAATCATTGGGAGCTAATGGTCTGGTATCTGCATAGCCTTCGAGCACAAAACGCTCTGGCGGAATCGTATTGTATTTGAGCAATTCATGGACAACTGAAGTCGCCCTTGAGGTAGATAATTCCCAATTAGAACGATAACGGGAGGTACTGATAGGAATATTATCAGTATGACCTGCTACGGCAATCAAACCGTCAGTCTGACTTAGTACCTCATTAATTTTTTCCAGGATAGGCACAAAATTCTGATTCAATGTCGCATCTCCAGAGGGAAAAGAACCTCGCTCACGGATACGAATCACAATACGATTGAGCTGATTCTCAACAACTATCAGACCCCGTTCGATTTCAGATTCCAGCGCTTTTTTGAACTCTTCAACTTCTTCAGCCACCTGCCTTGCCTGAGCTTCAGCAACGGCTTCGGCATCCATTGTAACTTTTAATACATCACGAGTTTCGTCCGTGGTTTCCTGTCTGACAATATTCAATGGCGTGGGTTTGGGCTCACCCGGACTGAATTCCTGCGCGATGATGCTCGTTCCTTTGGGAATCGCCTCGGCAACCACCTCGCGTTGCACACCAAACGCTTTCTCCAGTGATAACACCACCATTTTGTATTTAATCGCGTCGATTTCTGCAAAAGACAGCAACAAGACAAAGAAACACATTAATAACGACATTAGATCGGCAAATGTCGCCATATAGGCGGGTAATCCTTTCTTTTGCTGTTTTTTGAAACTTTGCGTGTCAGTATCACTCATAGAATTCTGCCGCTGTCAGCTGATCAGGCTTCGGCAGGAGCTGGAGCTTCAGCATCCCGCTTGGACGCCGGAAGGTAATTTTTAAGCAGCTCTTCCAAAACTTTAGGATTCTGACCTTCCTGAATTCCCATTACACTCTCAATGATAATACTTTTATTCATCAATTCTTCATTACTTCTGAGAGCAAGTTTATCGGCTACAGGCAATGCAAACATATTGGCAATCATTGCGCCATAAAGCGTTGTCAGCAATGCAATTGCCATCGCCGGACCAATTGACTTGGGGTCGGACATGTTCGACAGCATCTGCACCAGACCGACCAACGTACCAATCATGCCCATTGCCGGAGCCGCATCACCGATTTGCTGAAAAATCTGCTGGCCAATGCTGTGACGATTGACGGTTTCATTCATTTCAGTATTCAGGGCTTTTCTGACCACAGCCGGCTCATGACCATCCACCAGCATACGAATGCCCAGTGCAAGTGCCGGGTTTGTAACTTCCTGTCTTTCCAGTGCCAGCAAACCTTCTTTACGGGCAATACCAGCCAGTTGAATAACACTATTAATAATTTCCGTAGGGTCTTCAGACTTATGCAAAAACGCTTTGGTCGCTGTTTTCATTGAGCCGATAAATTGTTTGAGAGTAAACCGCATCATGACAACTGCGAAGGTACCGCCAACAACTATCATAAAGGATGGGGTGTTAATAAATGTACTCGCCGCGGCTCCGAGAGCGATGGTGGCGATAATCAGACTCCAAGCAATTAAAAAACCCAGTAAAGTAGCCAAATCCACGTGCTTTTCTCCCTGATTAAGTCATGCCTGAAGTCATAAAACAATTGTCGAGCTTAATTGTACCGGATGATTCTCATAATCAACAGTATCAAGTATTCACAGCTTGTTGATGTTTTTTTCGGCGATAAATAATAACGGCTGGCAGCATTGCCAGAATAAAAACGAATAACAGTATAACTAATGGCCAGATGGTTGGTTTGTTCCATTCAGCCCTTAGCTGATCACGAAATAGCGGCTCAATGCGCTGGTACTTTAATGTATTGTTGGCCATCAGATTGGGTTTGATATTTTTATTCCACGCATGAAACAACGTTAACTGTTTGGGATGAAATCCCCACACCCAGGGCACATCATGGCGAACAATATCCACCATTTTATCAATAATTTCCTGACGCTCATCACCATCAGGCATCACCCGCATCTTTTCAAATAGCTTATCGAATTCAGGATTTTGATAATTGGCACTGTTTTCACCATTGTGAATGGCTTTGGCATTTGGTCCATATAGCAAAAACAGAAAGTTTTCCGGATCAGGATAATCAGCACTCCAGCCAATTTTAAATATTTGAGTTTGTCCTCGGCGCATTTTGTCCTGAAAGCGGTTGTAATCTGTTGATCGAATCACCAGCTGAATATTGAGTTTTTGAAATTGTTTGCGCATCCAATCCAGTTGCGCCTTGGCATCAGGACCAACCGCAGAGACATCAAAATACAATACTAATGGCTGTCCGGTTTCAGCATCACGGCCTTTTGGGTATCCGGCTTGGGCAAGCAGATTTCTGGCAAAGTCAATTAGCTTAGTTCTTACCGCATTATCACGCCATTCGTATACGTAAGGATCTAAACCTTCCTTGCCTTCCCTATAGCCAAAAATACCTGGGGGAATAGGTCCTTGAGCAGGTATCCCCCGCCCGTTGAAAAAGATAGAAACAAATTCCTCTTGATCAATAGCTATCGCAATCGCCTGGCGTAATTTACGAGCTCTCTCACTATTTCCTCCAACAACCGAATCGAGCATATTAAAACCAATATAATGGGTTGTCGTACCAACGGCAGATTGCAAATCAATACCTTTTTTCATCATGTCATCACTCAATCCAAACGAACCGGCTGAAGAGACCTGAATTGCCTGTTCAAAACTGTCCGATGTCAAACCACTGACATCGTAATACCCCTGAATGAACTTGCCCCAATAAGATGTGCTCTCTTTTTCCAGGGTGTAAATAATCTTATCGATAAACGGCATAGGCGAACCGGCATCATCAAGTAAACCTGCTGCAGCGTCGCCGGGATTACCTTCACTAGGATAAATTTCACCATGATAATTAGGATTTTTAATCATCACCATGCGCCGGTTAGGGTCGTTTTCAATCATCTGATAAGCACCCGTGCCTATCGGATACCAGTCCAGGGTAATATTTTTATCCCTCAATATATCCTGCTGATAAAACACATCCGCCTCCCAGGGGATGGGGGCAAAAAATGGCATTGCCAGCCAATATTTTAGCTGTGGATACTGACCATGAACCGTAATTTGGTAGCGATAATCATCAATGGCGTTTACACCTTCTATCTGCAACGCTCTTAAATCAATAGGCTGATCTTTTTGACGCATTTTGCCAAGGGTGGCTGCAAAATCTCCCAAGCCGACAATATGCTCACTCATTAAGCCCAAAATAGGAGAATGCACCTCAGGGTGTGCCAGACGCTTTATTTGATAAACATAATCATCTGCTGTTAATTCCCGGGTCGATTGCCGGGGAAAATCCATGATCGTAATTATCTTTTGGGCAGTCTGTGTATCCAGATCCTGATAAAGCAATTGTCCAGATTTATCACGGACAAAGGCCGGGTGCGGTTGATAAGCGATTCCAGGACGGATACTGATTGTATAACGTGAAAAAGCAACATTTTCTGCAGTCTGTTGTGACGCCGGTAGCAGCTCACCATTTATATCAAGCAGCTCAACTTCCGGCATCTTCGCAGCAGTCAAAGGCTCTAAGGTATAAGGGCGTTTGAGGTAGTGATATTGAAAAGGCGGTTCATAAATCTGTGCCGTAATCAGACTCTCGTTTGCTGAGTAAGATCGGGCTGGATCCAGATGTTTTGGACGCAACATAAACGAGCTGTAACTGACGATTGCTTTACTATCAGCAGCAGGATAAGGGGAATTGATAGCCGATAGATCACATCCTGCCAGTAATACAATTAACAGTGTGTTCAGAAAAAAAACAAATCGGGTCATAACATTCCAAGTTGAAGCAAGGCAAATTGCGAGTATAACGGTAATAGACAACGCTCGCCTCTTCCAGTACCTGTCAAAATCAGGTAAGTTTATCGGTTTTATATTTCTGGAGTACTTCATGGGTTTTCTACAAGGTAAACGGGTATTGATTGTTGGCGTGGCCAGCTCGCGTTCTATCGCTGCCGGTATTGCGCATGCTATGGCTCGTGAAGGTGCTGAATTGGCTTTTACCTATCAGAACGACAAACTCAAATCACGCGTTGAAAAAATCGCTGAAGAATGTGGCTCCAATCCAGCATTAATTTTCCCTTGTGATGTCAGCAGCGATGAACAGATCAACGCTGTTTTCGATGATCTGGCCAAACAATGGGATGGCCTGGACACCATTGTTCACTCAGTGGCATTTGCCCCACGCGAACAGTTACAGGGCAGTTTTGTTGACAGCGTGACTCGCGAAGGGTTTGCTGCTGCAAATGACATTAGTGCTTACAGCTTTGCTGCATTAGCTAAAGCCGGCAAAGAGATGATGGCTGGCCGCAATGGTTCATTATTGACATTGAGTTATCTGGGTGCCGAACGTGCTATCGATAACTACAACGTCATGGGCGTCGCCAAGGCCGCTTTGGAAGCCACCGTAAGATATATGGCTTACTCATTAGGGCCGGACGGCATTAGAGTGAACGCGGTTTCTGCTGGCCCTATAAAAACCTTGGCTGCAGCAGGAATCGGCGATTTTGGCAAGATGCTGGCTTATGGCGAGCGTAATGCACCGCTACGCCGCAACGTGACCATTGATGAAGTCGGTAATGTGGGCGCTTTCCTTTGCTCTGACCTGGCATCTGGTGTCACAGGTGAAATCACCTACGTTGATGGTGGATACAACATCGTTGGCATCGGCGATAAGTAGTTCAAACCGATGTTTATTCAGTTAACAAAAACAGGGCTTTTGGCCCTGTTTTTGTTTTAGCCCTTACAAATTTGAGGATAGCAGCCCATGCCACACTCACATGCAGTCATATTATTGATTTTGATCATCCTGAGTGCCATCAGCGGCGTCTTGTTTGGCTGGTTCTTCGGTGACTTGTCACTGCAAATCGGATGGCTGGGTGATTTATTTCTCAATGCGCTGAAAATGATCATTATCCCGCTGATTGTGGCCTCTGTTATCAGCGGTATCGGTGCTCTCGGCGATATCCGTAAACTTGGACGGTTAGGTGGTTCAACCCTTCTTTACTATGGATTTACAACTGCCATCGCAGTCTTCATAGGCTTGGTTGTAGTAAATATCATTCAACCGGGTGCCGGTATAGAGCTTGGCGATGCGACGGTTCCCGAACGCATACTTGAAAAACAGGGAACAGGCGCCTCTGACATTATCATGTCATTGATATCACCTAACTTGTTTGCCTCCGCGACTGAAATGCAGTTACTACCCATCATTATTTTTGCCATATTGTTTGCAATGGCATTAACAACAATTGGCGAACGAGCCAAACCAGTTTTTGCTGTTTTCGATGGCATTAATGAAGCCATGATGAAATTAGTGATATGGATTATGTACTTTGCCCCAATAGGTATCTTTGCATTGATTGCTGCTCGTTTGGGTCAGGCCGGTGGTGGTGAAGAATTTTTTAAAGAAATCCAGGCTGTAGGTTGGCATGTTGTCACTGTTTTAACCGGCTTGTTTATACATTTTTGTTTTTTGTTATTACTTTTACATCTCATTGCCGGCAAAGGCTTTAGCTATTTATTTGGAATGAGCCGCGCCCTGTTTACTGGTTTTGGTACGGCAAGTTCTACAGCCACTCTGCCATTAACGATGGAAAACGCGCGTGAAAACAAAGTGAGTGATAAAGCCATCAAATTTGTCTTGCCACTCGGTAGTACAGTCAATATGGATGGCACAGCATTATACGAGGCAGCGGCCGTGTTATTTATTGCTCAAGCCTATGGTATTGATTTAACGACGACCCAACAGATAATTGTGTTTATTACCGCCACCCTAGCAGCCATTGGCGCTGCCGGTATACCAGAAGCAGGGCTGGTGACCATGGTTATTGTTCTTAGCGCCGTAGGCTTACCTTTAGACGGTATTGCACTGCTACTGTCTGTAGACTGGTTTCTGGATCGCTTTCGCACCGTAGTCAATATATGGGGTGACAGTGTCGGCGCCAAAGTCATTGATACATTAGTCATAAAAAAGGCGCTTTAAGCGCCTTTTTTATTTCACTGCTCAGAAATGCTAACTATTCTTCATCGGTAGAGGTTACGCGTGATTCGTAAATCTTGATTTTCGCTTCACTACGCAATGCTCCCAGAAAAGCGGCCATTTCTGCACTACCATTCAGACGCGTTAAGTTTGAAACCAACCCATCACGTACTTCAGGCTCAATATCGTCAACTGAACCTTGCCTGACATCACTGACTGCAATCACAACATAATTACCATTGTCGGCTGTAAAACCTGCATATTGAGTTGACTCTGAGTTGGGTAATGTAAATGCCTGATTAAGAATTTGTGCACTTATATTCTCACTATCACGGCCATAAAATGCCGCCGACTGCCAATTATCTGGAAAGACATCGTTAGCCGAGACTCCAGACTGTAATTCCTGCAATCTGGCTTCGCCTTGAATATAGGCTAAATCACTGGCGCGTTGATAGCGAATCTGTTCGCTAATCGCGGGTGAGACAGAATCAAACGGCAGCAACGTTGCAGCAACATGGCTGTTCTTGCGAACCACAACCAGACGGGTGTCGGATATTTCAATAACCTGGCTGTTCAAATCCTGATTCAAGACATCATCTGAAAAAGCGGCTTTTACAACCTCTTGGTTTTCAGCAATACCGCTACCACCAGAACGTGTAAATAAACCCGATGTTTTAATATCTAACGCTAAAGTTTCAGCAGCAACATCCAGTACTTCCGGATTTTCATAGGTTAAGTTAGCAAGCTCTTCAGCTTTATCGTAAAACTGACGTTCAGCCTGCTGACGCTTGTATTGCATTGCAACTTCATCTTTCACTTCAGCAAATTCAACATTGCTGGATTGGTCAATATCAGTCAATTTAATGATGTGATAGCCGAACTCCGTTTTCACTGGCTCAGTGATATCACCTACATTCTCCAAAGCAAATACCGCCTCTTCAAAATTCGCTTCCATTACATCACGTTGAATGGCTCCCAAATCACCGCCTGACGATGCTGAACCAACATCAACAGAATAAGCTTTTGCAAGCTCTTCAAAGCTCTGCCCCTCTTCAAGCTTGGTTTGAATTTCAGCGAGGATTTGTTCTGCTTCATCATTATCCTCAATTAGGATATGGCTTGCGCTGCGTTGTTCGGGTCCAACAAACTGGGTTTTATTATCGATAAAATATTGTTGTAATTGTTCGTCGGAAACATCAAGTTGCGATGACACCGTGTCAAGTGACAATTCCAGGAAATCGAGCGAGACTTGTTCCGGAGCGGTATAGCTTGACTGGTTGGCGTTATAAAAATCACGCACATCAGTTTCATCCACTTCAATTTCGCTCAGGAAATCTTCAAGTTTTATCACACCATAAGCGATTTCACGCTGTTGATTTTCAAGTTTCAACAGTCTTTCAACTTCGACTTGAGATACTATGGTACTGCCTTCAACATTCTGGACAAGCTGTTGTCCCAAAAGGTCATTTCTCAAAGTCGCTTCGTAGGATGCCGGGCTAAATCCAGCACGCGCCAGCACCATTTGATATTGTTCACTATCAAAATTACCATCGCGCTGAAAAGCCGGGGTCTGTTGAATAAACTGGGCAATTTGACGGTCGCTGATTCGTTGACCGAGCGAATCACTGGCTGAACGAATTAATCGTTGTTCAATCAGATCTTCAATTACTGCATAACGAATTTCAGCACCATCAAACATTTCGGGATTGAACTCATCGCCCATCATTTGACGCATTTGTTCTCGATAACGCTGAACTGCCTGTAATAATTCAGAACGGGTGATTTCCTCACCATTTACTTCCGCGACCACCGTATCACTTGGTCCAGTGACATAAGAGTTCACCCCCCAAAGTGCAAAGGGAATACTGATTAAACCAACAATAAACCAAGCAATCCAACCTTGGGCGCGATCACGTATGAAATGCAACATAGCAGTGAACCTTCTTCACGAGTGTGGGTTAATTTAAGCAAAAAAAAAGGCGCATAGAATGCGCCCTTCTTTTGTAATGGCGGAGCGGACGGGACTCGAACCCGCGACCTCCGGCGTGACAGGCCAGCATTCTAACCAGCTGAACTACCGCTCCTGATATTCCTGGTGGGTGCTGAGGGGTTCGAACCCCCGACCCTCGCCTTGTAAGGGCGATGCTCTCCCAGCTGAGCTAAGCACCCCAGAAAAAAGAAACTAGTTTACAGCATCCTTAAGCGCTTTGCCAGCCTTAAATGCAGGAATTTTAGCCGCTGCAATTTTGATTTCTTCGCCGGTGCGTGGGTTGCGGCCGGTACGAGCAGCACGCTCACGAACAGAAAAAGTACCGAAGCCAACCAGAGTAACTTGATCACCTTTGCTTAACGCTTTTGTGACTGCAGAAGTCACGCCATCAACAGCCAGAGCCGCTTTTGCTTTCGAAATGTCTGCGGCCGCAGCAACTGCATCAATTAATTCAGATTTATTCACAGCTTAATTCCTCGTGTCGTTTATATATTATGTGTTCAAGTCCCAAAGGACACACAACACCTCGGCGCGTCTCATTGGTTGTGTGTATCTAACTACAGCAAAAACAGTGTGTCAAGACAGTAAAACTTTAGCGTCATTCGTCATGGACGTTTTTTGTGAACCACCTCTAAACTCATGCTAAATCAGTACTTAAGCCTTTACTCATATAGTCTATGCTTATTTTAAGCACCAATCGATTGGGCCAAAGCAACATATTGCTCAACTGACAAGGTTTCCGGACGTTGTTTTGGATCGATACCCTGCCTCTCCAACTCAGATAGGGAAACACTATTTTTCAAAGTGTTAGCGATGGTTTTTCGACGTTGACTAAATGCCTGGGTGACTAAAGTACCTAAGGTTTTGATGCAAACATCCCCCCCAACAAATTGCTTCCTTGGTTGTAGATAAATGATCGCTGAGTCCACTTTAGGTGGAGGGTCAAAGGCCGTAGGTGGCACAATAAATAATTGTTCAGCCATGCACTGATATTGAATCATTATGCTTAGACGACCATAACTTTTATTGCCTGGTGCGGCACAAATGCGCTCTACAACCTCTTTTTGCAACATAAAGCACATGTCTTCAATCAAGGTGGCCTGATCGAGTAAATGGAATAATAGAGGGGTAGTAATGTTATAGGGAAGGTTGCCAATCACTCGCAGTTTTTCATCGTTCTGCTGCAACTGTTTAAAATCAAATTCCAGTGCATCAGCTTGATGAATATGCAGATGAGTTGACTCACTAAACTGGTTTCTGAGTATAGGCACCAAATCACGATCCAGCTCGATCACATCCAATCTTCCGGCATCTTCCAGTAAAGCAGTGGTCAATGCACCACGTCCCGGCCCAATTTCGACTAAGTGCTGATCTTTTTGAGGGGATATTGCGGCGATAATATCGGCTATTACAGCTTCATCATGTAGAAAGTTCTGACCAAAACGTTTACGTGCTTTTGGATAAGATCGTTGTTCACTCATGGGGTAATTTTATATTGCGACATTGTTTCAGCCATGTTGATTGCTGCCTGTAGACTGGTTGCACTGGCTTTGCCAGTACCGGCAAGATCCAGTGCTGTCCCGTGATCAACCGAGGTGCGAATAAATGGAAGACCAAGTGTGATATTAACGGCATCACCAAAGCCTTGATGTTTTAAAACAGGTAATCCCTGGTCATGATACATGGCCAGCACGGCGTCATAGTCCGCCAGCCTGGACTTCACGAAAATCGTATCTGCTGGCCAAGGGCCGGTAAAATCGTACCCTTCAATCTGCATAGCTTTTATCGCTGGCTCAATAACGGTTTGTTCTTCAGTTCCCAAATGCCCACCTTCGCCTGCATGCGGATTTAAACCACAAACCGCTATACGTGGCCGTTTTAATCCAAAACTGTGCTGCAAACTGTCAACCAGAATATGCATGATTTGTTGCAGACTTTCCTGAGTAATGGCATCACTCACTTCTCGTAGAGGTAAATGGGTTGTTGCCAAGGCGACACGAAGCTCAGGCGTAGCCAACATCATGACGACTTTATTGACACCAACTCCATCAGCAAAAAACTCGGTATGCCCACTGAAAGGTATGTGCGCATCATTGATCACACCTTTATGAACCGGTGCAGTCACAACGGCATCAAACGTATTATCAAGACAACCATCCAACGCAATTTGTAATGATTTCAGAACATAGGCGGCATTGGCTGTATTCAACTGTCCAGCAACGACCGTTCCGGTTAATTCACATGGAAGACAGACAATACTGCCAGCGATACCCGGTTTAGGGGGTAAAGTATCGTCAAACTCAATTAATTTTATTGGTAGAGCTAACTCATCCGCACGCTGCTGAAGAAGCACCGGATCGGCAATAACAACAATTTCATTCTGCTGTGCCGTCTGGGCCATCTGAATACAAAGATCCGGTCCAATACCTGCTGGTTCACCTGCTGTAAGCGCTATTCTGCGAATTTCACTCAAAGGTCGCGGTACTCAATATATGCCTCATCACGCATGGCTCTTAACCAACTTTCCATCTCTTCTTCAATTTTACGTTGCTTGAGTTGTTCTCTGGCTTTATTCCGATTGAATTCATCAGCCATATTTTGTTCACGACGCTCATCCACCTGAATGAGATGCCAGCCAAAACGGCTTTGGAAAACTTCACTCATTTCCCCCTCAGCCAATGAATTCATAACTTCCTCGAACTCCGGCACCATCACCCCAGGACTCGTCCATCCCAGACTTCCGCCATCAATTGCAGAGCCGGTATCATCAGAATGCGCTTTTGCCAGCTCAGCAAAGTCTTCACCATTCTGAATTCGCTCCCGTAATTGCTTGAGTCTCTTTTCAGCCGCTTCATCGGTAACTAATTCATTGGTTTTGATAAGAACGTGACGTGCTTTGGTCTGTTTGACCAAATGCGTTTCTTCACTTCGCTTTTCAGCCAGTTTGACCAGATGAAAACCACTGCCACTCCGGATTACGTCGCTAACTTCACCAACTGATAGTTGGGGAACCACTCCTGCAAATAAGGTTGGCAGCTCAGCTTGCTTACGCCAGCCTAGTTCACCGCCTTCTAATGCATTTTGGCCATCAGAATACCCCGCGGCGACTTCAGAAAAATCGCCCCCCTCATCTAGTAAATCCTGAATTACAGCGAGTTTTTTCTCCGCTTCCTGGACTTGCTCCGGATTAGGAGCATCTGCAACTGCCACCAGAATATGTAACAGCCGGAAGGCCTGCTCTGAATCCCCCTGAAGGTTTTGTGTGGCTAAAAAATTATCGACTTCACGTTCAGACACCACGATAGAATCCTCAACCTCGCTTTTGCGTAAACGACTGATAACCATCTCTTCCCGAATGGTTTCTCTAAATTGAGAAAAATCATAGCCATCGCTCTCCAAAGCATCACGGAATTGACGTAAAGTTAAATTATTATTATCTGCAATTTGTCTTATCGCGGCGTTTAATGCGTCGTCCGCTACACGGATACCTGACATTTCGGCTCGTTGGAGTTGTAGTCTTTGCATGATAAGGCGCTCAAGAACTTGACGCCGCAAAATATCAGAGGAAGGGATAGCCGCTTCACGTTGGCGAAGTTGTTGGCGGACCGTCTGCTCCATCTCAACCAGTTCACTATCTAAAATAACTTCGTTATTAACGACAGCGACGATGCGGTCAAGTGACGCTGCCCATACGCTATTAGCAAGCAATAAGCCGACAAGCAAATATTTAATCATGAACTATACAAACTCCGTAAATTGATGGTCGACATTATAGCGGTTCATGTCCAGTCAGACCTAAAGCACATTAAAGTAGATTTCTGGATGACTGACAAAACAAGTCTTTAGAAAGTTGGCTTTGGCGACCAATATTTATTCATAACCCCGAATACTGTCCTCAAGCAGACCACCTGATTTCTTACCAAACCGACCAAGACCTTTCAGCTCAATTTCAAAATAAATGGCTTTATTGCGACTGTCGGCGTCAACATCATTAATATAGTCCCGGAAAACCACCCGCGTGGCCCAGCAGCAACTATGGTATTCAACACCGGCCAGTGCCTCTAAGGTCGTATTATCCATTAAAGAGCGGTAATAGCGACCTATGATGCTCCATTGATCGTTTATCGGCAGACTTCCTGACACATCAGCCTGCTCTAATGGAAACTGATTTAAACCGTCATCACGTCGATAACGATGGGCAATATTAAAGACGCCACCATTGTCTCCACGATAGCGTAATTGTAGTGAAGACATATTAGAGGTGGTGCTATCAGGATCCCATTGAATCTGTCCCGCCAGAGCCCATTCTTCAGTAATACTGGCCACCGCTTCAGCAATATAGTCAGAATCTGAGCTGGTTTCTTTGACATCCTGCCTTAAATTTACTTTGCGATCAGAAAAGTACTGGATTTGACCCAATGTCACTCTTAATTTTTCTCGCCCTGTTGCCTCATTAATAAAGCGACTGGTCAAGCCGACGGTTACCTGATTGGCATCACCGATTCTGTCAGGCCCGGTAAAACGATCATGGCTGAACATGCTGCCCATACCAAAGGTACGTAGATTGGTATCAAAAAGTGGAATATCATCTTGATCACGATAAGGAATATAAAGATAAAAGGCTCTTGGCTCTAAGGTCTGAATCATTTTGTTACCAGCAAAATTCAGGGGTCTTTCGAAAATTAAACCACTATCCAAACTTACTATCGGTAAGGTTCGGTTTATAGAGCTTTCATCAAAACGGTTTTGCCCACTCAGGTTGTCCAGGGAATAATGCGTTTGTTTTACCGCTACCCTTGGAGTGACAAAAAACCCTGCTGTGCCCATTGGCAAACTGACACCGGGCTCTAAATCCAGACGTTGACCGGTAACTAACTCATCATGGTCAAACGCGGTAAATTGAGAATTGAATTCATAGCTAAGTCCATATGCCTGATCAGGTAATAAACCACTCAATGTTAATTGCGGCAGACGTTGATATGGATCTTCAACCTCCTCCAACAGACTTTGATAACCCTGAACCCTGGCACCGAAATTCCAGATTTCGCCGTAATAATTTACATTAAGCAAGCGGTTTAAATGCGTCGTACTGCTCAGGCTTAAATTACCGCTAAAATCTTCCAGATAATCACGATCAGAGACGTAATTGTAATCAACCAGCGTCCGCCAACGGTTGCTGTTGCCATAACTACCATCCTGCTGAAACGAAAAATGTTTGCGGTCTTCGTTATAGTTGGGATTTATTTCATCACCGTTTTGACGCAAACTGTCACTACCCAGATAACCAGCATCAATCAAGCCTTCTGATTGCTCAGTAAGATAACGAAACTCACCGTTTAACATCAAACCACGGTCCGACATATAACGCGGTGTCAATGTCGCATCCATTTCCGGTGCAATGTTCCAGTAATAAGGTGTACTGACATCAAAGCCGGTTTCGTTGGAACTGCCAATTGAAGGAATCAAAAAGCCTGACTTACGCTCATCGCTCAAAGGGAAACTGATATAGGGTGTATAGAAAACCGGAACATTTTTAAGACGCAGCACGACATCATAAGCCCGACCAACGCCCTCCTCATGGTCCAAGTCGACTTCCCCAGCTTTTAACTTCCAGAACTCGTCATCTTTCATGCAGGTTGTATAGGTTGCATTTTTTAATTGTGTTGACTGCACCCCCTGACGATTTACATAACTTGCTTCCCCGCGAGCGTTCATTTGTTTTGTTTGATATTCAGCATCAATCAACGTGCCCAAATCTTCATCGAGATTCCACTCTGCCTGATCACCAAATATCGACATCTGACTATCACGCAAACGTACATCACCCTGAGCAGTGACTTTACCGGTGGTTTGATTATAAGTGGCGCGATTGGCATTTAATTGTTGCCCCCCGCGACGGATATCTACTTTTCCAGTGAATACAGAAGTACCTAAATCAACCAGTTGAGCGGTATCGGCTTGCACATCTACTTCACTCTCTTCACTGAGTGCATCTTCGGGGAGAAAAAAATCGGCAGCAGGTCTGGGGCAATGACTGGGCACATGGTATGGTTCTGCCGAAACCAGAGGTGCAAAACAGGAAACAAAACCTGCAGATAGAATTATCAGTTTGCGCATCAACATCCCCGGTCAGCCCTGATGACCGAAAAACCGGTCATCTCCATTCGATAAATAACAGCCAATTTATCGCACAGAAATGTGCTTTCATCAAATTCCCTATCCGATTAGACAGGCCAAAAACAATATATTTACCATTCATCAATAACTTAGCGTTACCATGGCATTCCCACTGGCTTCACAGCCGCTCCATTCTCCGTCTGACCATCATGAGTATATGTAACTATTTTCAAATATTCTGTTGACACAGAAAAACTCAATCCCTATAGTATGCGCTTCCTTTCGGGGGCTATAGCTCAGCTGGGAGAGCGCCTGCATGGCATGCAGGAGGTCGGCGGTTCGATCCCGCCTAGCTCCACCAGGAAACGAAAGAAAACAGTTTTAGGTCCCCATCGTCTAGAGGCCTAGGACACTGCCCTTTCACGGCGGTAACAGGGGTTCGAATCCCCTTGGGGACGCCATATAAGGCAACCAGTAACGTTAGTTATTGGGCGTTAATAAAAAGGCGGTGAGATTACTCACCGCCTTTTTTGTTTTTCGAGTTTTATCTTCTTCTTTACTTACCCTCGACGCTCACTGATAATCAGCCAGACGTTTTTCAATGGTGAGCAACATGACAGCCAATTTTTCCTCAGGTAAGCTTTTTCGCCCGTCCTCTTTTACCAAAAAATCTATAATCCAATTGCTGTGGTTGTTAGCTCTCTCTTTGTTGGTTTCCATGCAGACAGTCAAGGCAAATGAGGAAAATACAGAATCCTTTGCTGCTAAATTTGAGGTGCTTACTGAAAGGAATCTTTCTCAGTATGTGAGCCAGATGAGTCAGCGTTATTACAATCAGGTGGAATTACTTGGAAAGTATTTTAAGTTGTACCAGCAAAAAAACGATCCTCGGGGATTTAATGTCTGGCATCTGAGGGGCTTTTCACCGAACTTTAGCATGTTGGATGCTGAGAATCAGTTGGTTGCAATTGCCAATGAGACGTTTCTGGCAGAGCGGCCTGAAAAGGCGCTAACCACGATTTTTGGCGAGCTTAAGGATGTATCTGTCAATCTGATTCTGGCTTTTCGTGATAATGATCCAAAGGCATTCAAAGCGGCAAACGCTCAAGTGAAAAGTCATAGTGAACAGGTTGCTGCATTGCTCAAAGCGCATAATCTGCATGATGAAATTCGCGAACTCTCACTGGATTAACGCACCCGTCGCAGCATTAATATGCCAATACCAGCAAAGATGATGGTTGGCAGAGATGCAGCCAACCAGGGCAATACACCAAACACCAGCCCCATATGTTGAAAGCTCTGGTTAAACAAGTGAAAACCTATTCCAACGAGAACGCCTACCAGAATCCGTCCACCAATCGGTGCTGAGCGTAACGGGCCAAAAATAAACGGTACCGCCAATAACACCATCACCGCTGAGCTGATAGGCATCATGATTTTGCTCCAGAAAGCCAATTGATATTGGCTGACTGCCTGATGATTGGATTTCAGATAGGAAACATATTCAATCAGGCTCCATACCGGTAAAAACTCAGGTGGAACGACCACAACATTCAACATGCCGGGATTAAGTTTGGAGCGCCATTTAGCTCGTTCAATGGCTCTGACCTCTACCCCATTCTCATCAATGGTGCTTTGCACCACATCAAACATCAGCCATTCGTTATTATCATATCGGGCCTCTCTGGCTTTGGTCACAATGCGTAATTGATGTTGATCATCAAATTCGTAAACCTTAATGCCTTCAAACCGGCCATCACGATGAATTCGCTGAATATGGTTGAAATGGTTTCCGTCACGGGTCCAGAAGCCAAATTCCGATTGAATTCCTTCCGTTCCGGTTTGCGCTACTGTCTGTATCTGCATGGCTTTCTGTTCGGCTATTGGCCTAACCAACTCACCAATAACCACAGCAAGAATCATCAAAATACCGGCAACAATCAAAACGGCTTTATTAATGTCTTTTACTGATACGCCCGCCGCCCGCATTGCCACCAATTCACTTTGTGATGCCAATGTACCCAGTCCGATGACACTTCCCAGCAAAGCGGCCACGGGCAATAACTCATATATTCGCTTAGGCATCGATAAAGCTAGGTAGGCTAGTACATCCAGCAGTTGATAATCGCCTTTGCCCAGATCATCCAGCTCGGTAATAAAATCCATAAAGGTATACAGAGACATCAATACCACCAGTACTAAAGCAGTACTGCCCAATATGGTTTTACTAATATAACGTTGCAGAATCATGCTGTTTTTGGTCGCTTACGTTGTTGCCAGAGTCGTTTTAGTTTCACTCGATTTTGTAATGTCAGCATAATGCCAATCATTAACAGATGAACCCAAATCGCCCCAAACCAGGGAACCAGATCACCTTTTTCCACCCAGGCCCGTGTCACACCTAGTAAATTGCTGTAAATCACATAAACTAATACCGCTGGGAAAAAGCCTGCATAACGACCTTGTCGTGGTCCAGTATGCGCTAGCGTAATGGCGATCACACTTAAGATAATAGTCATAACGGCACTGGAAACACGCCATTGAATTTCAGCTAAATCTTGCGGTTCACCACGCTCCCATAACACTGCTGTGGGCAAGGATTTATGCTTTTCACGTACCTGAACGGACTCGCCACGTTCAATCAACATGCTATGGGTTTTGTATTCAGCAATGCGAAAATCAAGATCGCCCGGATTCCCTTCGTAGCGATAACCATCCTCTAAAACCAGATATTTATCGCCACTTTCAGATTCGATATCGAAACGTCCCCGCTCGGCTCTGAAAATCAGCGGCTTTTCATCACGATGAATCTCAATGAAGATATTCTCCATATGAGTTTTATCTTCACTGAGTTGTTGAGAATAAAAGGTCCAGTCGCCGTTTTGGCTTTCCTTAAAACTGCCCGCAACCAGCCCAGTGGTGTTCGCAGCAATCTTGGCTTTTTGTTCGATTTCATAGCGACCTGATAAAACATCCGGGACAATCAGCAAGGCCAAAACAGCGGTAATAATCGCCATGCCACCGCTAAAGATAACCACATTTCGCAAAATACGATTACCATCAATGCCGCAGGCAGCAATGACCGTCAGCTCGTTATCTGAGCTCATTCGTGACAAACTGAGCAGTACCGCCAGAAAAGTACCAATGGGTAATAAAATGGACAACGCACCGAATGAATTGAGCCAGAGCAAATTGAAGATAACTTCTGCCGGTAAATTGCCAACAGCAGCCTGAGCGAGGTAACGGGCAAAGCGGGTCGCCACATATATCAGCCATAACACACCGATGACGGCTGTCAGCGAAATTAAAAACTCTCGCAGCATATAGCGGTCTATCAGGCTGAAACGCTCAACAAATAATCGTCTTAGGGCGGGCATTATTCAGTGGTCTTCGTTAGAATAGGCAGTCAGTTCGCTGCAGTAAAAAGCGCAGTCTAAACCATCTACATCAACAGGAGAAATCCATGCAGTATTTTGTGACCAAAGATGTTTTGCCAACTCAGTCAATTGACTGTATTGCCGTCGCCATATTTGAAGGCAATCAACTCAGTCCAGCAGCAGCCACTTTAAACACCGCCAGTAATGGAACACTACAACGTGTTATCGAACGTGGCGATATCAGTGGTAAACCGGGTCAAACATTGTTGTTACAAGATATCGAAGGTATTTCAAGCCCTCGAGTTTTACTGGTAGGCTGTGGCAAATTCGAAAAAACAACTGAAAATGACTTCAACACAGCCTGCATCTCAATGGCCAAATGGCTTAATGAGAGCGCTGCCACACAAGCCGTCAGTTGTCTGGCGGAAACGTCTGTCAAGGATCGCAGCACCGCCTGGAAAATCCGTCAAACCATTATCAATACTGAAACCGCCTTATACCGCTACAGCCAAACCAAAAGCCAATTTAAACCCGTGGATAAACCATTGACTAGATTAGGCTTTATGGCCACTGAAGCTGATATCGATGCACTTGAACAAGCTTGCAAAACTGGTGCGGCAATTGGCAGCGGCATGAATCTGGCGCGTGAACTGGGCAACCTTCCGGGCAACATTTGCACGCCAACTTACCTTGCCGAACAAGCCATTAAACTAGGACAGGATTTAGACAACCTGGTTGTTGATGTGCTGGAAGAAAGCGATATTGCTGAATTGGGAATGGGGTCATTCCTATCGGTTTCACGCGGCAGTCGTGAACCTGCAAAACTGATCACCCTGAATTATGGTGGTGGTGGCGACAGTAAACCTATCGTTTTGGTTGGCAAAGGCCTGACCTTTGATGCCGGCGGTATTTCTCTCAAACCTTCTCAGGGGATGGATGAGATGAAATACGATATGTGTGGTTCGGCCAGCGTGTTGGGTACCATACAAGCGGTTGCTGAATTGCAGTTGCCGATTAATGTGATCGGGGTAATTCCAAGCTCGGAAAATCTGCCGGATGGTGATGCCAACAAGCCTGGCGATGTGGTGACCAGTATGTCCGGTCAAACCATCGAAATTCTGAATACCGATGCGGAAGGTCGTTTACTGTTATGTGATGCACTGACCTACAGCGAACGCTTTGATCCTGATACCGTCATCGACATTGCCACCTTAACCGGCGCGATCATTGTGGCATTGGGCAGTAACGCTTCCGGTTTAATGGCCAATAACCAAGAGCTGGCTGATGACTTGCTTAAAGCCGGCAATGACAGTTTTGATCGGACATGGCAATTACCGTTGTGGGATGACTACCAAAAACAACTCGACAGTAACTTTGCCGATATTGCCAATGTGGGTGGTAAAGAAGCTGGTAGTGTGACCGCGGCATGCTTTTTGTCACGATTCACCGAGAAGTTCAAATGGGCGCATCTGGATATTGCCGGTACTGCCTGGAATGGCGGTAAGGAAAAAGGTGCCACGGGACGTCCTGTGCCATTATTAATGCAATATATTCTGAATCGCTTGGAAGACTAATCATTAATCCATGACCAAAGTCAGTTTTTATATTTTAGCCTCAACGGATCCGCTTGACCGGCAGCAGTTCGCCTGCCGGCTGGCGGAGAAAGCCTATCAACAAGGTCATCAGGTTTTTATTCACACGGAAGACGAGGCGCAAAGTGAAGCCATGGATAAAGCCTTATGGGCTTTTCGGGCCGACAGTTTTGTGCCCCATCAAGTATTAGCCTCTGATAGTGAGATTGAAGCACCAGTTCTGATAAGCCACGAGAGCGCGGCACCACCCAAATTAATGGATGTATTAATTAATTTAAATCCGGTTCAACCGTTATTTTTCAGTCAGTTTGAAAGGCTGGCAGAAATTATTGACGGTGATGAAGAAATCAAAAAACAGGGACGCATTCGTTATCAGTTTTATAAGGATCGTGGCTATCATCTCGACAGTCATCAGATAAACAATTAACGCAATCCGGCGCACTCATGACCGGGCACACATTAAGCGGGTATAATGCCCGCTTTTCTTTTTCCGAACAGACAAACGCAGAGACGCATGGACAAAACCTATAACCCCGATGCAATTGAACAACGCTGGTATCAACAGTGGGAACAAAACGGCGAATTCAAACCTTCTGGTGAAGGCACTCCCTACGCCATTATGTTGCCGCCACCTAACGTCACCGGTAGTTTGCATATGGGCCATGGATTCAATAACACCATCATGGATTTGCTGACCCGTTATCACCGCATGAAAGGCGATAACACGCTTTGGCAACCGGGTACCGATCATGCCGGTATCGCCACGCAAATGGTGGTAGAGCGTCAACTCAATGCAGAAGGTAAGACCCGTCATGATTTAGGTCGTGATGCGTTTATTGATCGGGTCTGGGACTGGAAAGCCGAGTCCGGTGGCAATATTACCCGCCAGCTGCGACGTCTTGGATCTTCATTGGATTGGTCTCGCGATCGTTTCACCATGGATGACAATTTGTCAGAAGCCGTGAAACATGTGTTTATCAAATTACATGAAGAAGGTTTGATTTACCGTGGTAAACGTCTGGTCAACTGGGATCCTGTGCTGCATACCGCTGTATCAGATCTGGAAGTCTTATCTGAAGAAGAAGCGGGCCATTTATGGCATTTCCGTTATCCGTTAACCGATGGCAGTGGCCATTTGGTGGTGGCCACCACCCGCCCTGAAACCATGCTGGGTGATAGCGCTGTTGCCGTGCATCCGGAAGACGAACGTTATAAACATTTGATCGGCAAAACCATCACCTTGCCACTGGTTGGCCGTGAAATCCCAATCATTGGTGATGACTATGTCGATCCGGAATTTGGCAGTGGCTGCGTTAAAATCACCCCAGCTCATGATTTTAATGATGCGGAAGTCGGCAACCGTCACAATCTTGAAAAAATCAATATTCTGACCCTTGATGCGGCGATTAATGACAATGCGCCGGAAAAATATCGCGGACTGGATCGTTACGAAGCGCGCAAACAAATCGTTGCTGATTTTGAATCTCTGGGATTACTGGAAACCATTCAGGATCATAAACTGATGGTACCGCGTGGTGACCGTTCCAATGCCGTTATCGAGCCTTTATTAACCGACCAGTGGTATGTCAAAGCCGATGTGCTGGCCGCACCAGCTGTTGAAGCCGTACAAAGTGGCAAAATCAAATTTGTCCCAGCCAACTGGGATAAAACCTTTTATAACTGGATGGATGGCATTCAGGACTGGTGTATTTCCCGGCAAATCTGGTGGGGACACCGTATTCCCGCTTGGTACGACGAACAAGGCAATATCTATGTCGGTCAGGATGAAGCCAATGTGCGCCAAAAACACCAACTGGCTGACACAATCAGTCTTAGACAAGATGAAGACGTTTTAGATACTTGGTTCTCATCTGCTTTATGGCCCTTCTCTACTTTGGGCTGGCCAGCGGATGATGCGGCATTAAAAACCTGGTATCCGACCAGCGTCTTAGTCACCGGCTTTGACATTATCTTCTTCTGGGTCGCCCGAATGATGATGATGGGCATCAAATTTATGGATGATGTGCCCTTCAAGGAAGTCTATATCCACGGTCTGGTGCGTGATTCGCATGGCCAGAAGATGTCGAAATCCAAAGGCAATGTGCTGGATCCCATCGATATTATCGACGGCATTGATCTGGAAGCGCTGGTCGCCAAACGTACCAGTGGCATGATGCAGCCGCAACTGGCCGCCAAGATTGAAAAAGCTACACGTAAAGAATTCCCGGAAGGTATCGCACCGCATGGCACGGATGCGTTGCGCTTTACCTTTGCCTCTCTGGCCACCACCGGACGCGATATCAACTTTGATATGAACCGTATCGCCGGCTATCGCAACTTCTGTAACAAACTGTGGAATGCGGCGCGTTATGTGCTGATGAATACCGAAGATCAGGATACCGGTATTGATAACAATGACGTCGAACTGAGTCTGGCTGATCGCTGGATCATTTCATTACTGCAACAGACAGAAAAAGATGTGACCCGTGCTATTGATAGCTATCGTTTTGATTTGGCCGCACAAGCCATCTATGAGTTTATCTGGAATAACTATTGTGACTGGTATCTGGAACTGTCCAAACCCGTTTTAAATAATGACTCCGCGACTGATGCTGCAAAACGTGGCACCCGCCGCACGCTGGTTAGAGTGCTGGAAGCAACCTTACGTTTAGCGCATCCGTTTATGCCGTTTATTACCGAAGAAATCTGGCATACCATCGCGCCATTAGCCGGTAAAACAGGCTCCAGCATTATGCGTGAATCCTATCCTGTCGCTGACGAAAGCAAAATTGATAAAGTTGCCGTGGCGGATATGGAATGGGTGATGCAATTTATTAATGGCATTCGTTCAATTCGTTCACAAATGAATATCGCCCCGAAAAAACCTTTACCCGTGCTACTTAAAGATGCCACAGCCTCGGATCAACAACGTTTGCAGGATAACCATGACTTTATCAGTCGTCTGGCTAATCTGGAATCAGTCGAATTCCTCAGCGGTGCAGCACCGGCCGCGGCCACAGCACTGGTAGGTAAAATGGAAATCCTTATTCCATTGGAAGGTTTGATTGATAAAGATGCTGAAATTGCTCGTCTGGATAAAGAGATCAGCAAACTGGATAAGATCATCAAGCAATCAGCTGGCAAACTGAGTAATGAAAACTATGTAGCCAAGGCTCCAGCCGATGTTGTTGCCAAAGAACGTGAAAAACTGGCCGAACTGGAACAGTCGTTAAGTCAGTTACAGCAACAGCGTAACGCGCTCGGCTAAAACCAAAGGCTCTTTTCAGGAACTTTCTGCTTCAATTAGTCTGTCAATAACAATACTTAAAGCCGGTGTTTTCACCGGCTGCTATCTGTTGTAATAGAGACTATGACTACTGAAGAATTTAACCCCAACGACGCTACCACCACACCAATGACCCGGTTGCAATTCGATAACCGGTTTGTACGGGAGCTCCCTGCTGATCCGGATACCGAAAATGTTCGCCGTCAGGTGCTCGGTGCTTGTTATACCTTTGTCAGCCCAACACAGGTTGCTGATCCGAAACTAGTGGCATATTCCATGGATTTAGCCACTGACCTCGGCATCAGACCGGTTGATTGTGAATCCCAGCAATTTACCAATGTGTTTTCCGGCAATGAGCTTCTCAATGGTATGCAACCGCATGCCATGTGCTACGGCGGGCATCAATTCGGTAATTGGGCTGGTCAACTCGGTGATGGCCGCGCCATCAATCTGGGTGAAGTCCAGGACATCCATGGCCAGCTGCAAATGCTGCAACTGAAAGGGGCTGGTGAAACGCCCTACTCCCGTTCTGCTGATGGTCTTGCCGTATTACGTTCATCAGTTCGCGAGTTTCTCTGCAGTGAAGCCATGTTTCATCTGGGCATTCCCACAACGCGCGCTTTAAGTCTGGTCACCACCGGCGAAGGTGTTATCCGCGATATGTTCTATGATGGACGCCCTGAAACTGAACCGGGTGCGATTGTCTGCCGTGTCGCACCTTCGTTCCTGCGCATTGGTAATTACGAACTGTTTAATTCGCATGGCGATATCGACAATCTTCGATTATTGGTCGACTACACTATTCGCCATCACTTTCCACATTTGGGCGAACCATCGAAAGCCACCTATCTGGCCTGGTTTAAAGAGGTCTGTGAACGTACGGCAGATTTAGTGGTGCATTGGATGCGTGTCGGCTTTGTGCATGGTGTATTAAATACTGATAACACATCGGTTCTCGGTCTGACAATTGATTATGGTCCGTACGGCTGGATTGATAATTATGATCCAGACTGGACACCTAATACCACAGATGCAACCGGTAAACGCTACCGTTTCGGTCATCAACCACAGATTGCACAGTGGAATCTGCTGCAACTGGGTAATGCCATTTACCCTCTGATTGGTGAAGCCGAACCACTACAACAAATCCTGACTGATTATGTCGAGATTTACACCAATAAATGGCAAAAAATGCGTGCCGATAAACTGGGGTTAAATGAACATCTGGGTGACGCCGACCATGAATTGAATCAGCAGTTACAGAAAATTCTGCTGCTGGCAGAAACCGATATGACTATTTTCTATCGCAATTTGGCCGAAGTGTCGTGTGAGCAAACCGATCTGAGTGATGAAGCTTTATTGGCTCCTCTGATAGAAGCCTATTACGCTCCCGAGGCATTAACTAAAGAAGATAAAAAAGACATCTGTAACTGGCTACGCCGTTACCAGCATCGCGTGCAACAGGATGGCACCAGCGACACCGACAGAAAAGTCAGAATGAACCAGATCAATCCAAAATATGTATTACGCAATTATCTGTCTCAACAGGCAATTGATAAGGCGCATGAAGGTGATTACAGTCTGATTCATGAACTTCTTGAGGTGATGCACCGTCCCTATGATGAACAACCTCAGTATCACCACTACGCCGCCAAACGCCCTGACTGGGCCAGAGATAAACCTGGTTGCTCGATGCTGTCCTGTAGTTCTTAAACTAAGGAGTAGTCAGATGAAGCTGATCAGTAAACTGTTTATTTTATTTATTTTAGCGGCAGCTATTACCGCCCATGCTGGTAGCGTCAACGATAAAATATTGCAAATTGACAAGGTAGCAGATGGATTAGGTATTCCATGGGGAATGGCTATTTTGCCGGATGGCACGATGCTGGTGACCCAGCGTGAAGGCAAGTTGAGCCTGGTCAATCTTGATTCTGGAGATAAAACGGATATCGGTGGCGTACCTTCAGTTAAAGCTCAAGGCCAAGGTGGTTTCTTAGACGTCGCCTTATCACCGGATTATGCGGATAGTGGCTGGGTCTATTTCACCTACAGTAAAGATGTTGATGGTCAGGGTGCCACCACCCTCGCTCGAGCCAAGTTAAAGGGTAATGCATTAAGTAACTGGAACGATATATTGGTCACCCAATCACGTACCAGTAAAGGTCAACATTACGGCAGTCGAATCGTTTTCGACCAACAAGGACATCTGTTTTTCTCAATTGGTGATCGTGGGGAACGTGATAGAGCTCAGGATCTTAAAAATCACAATGGCACTATTCTGCGACTCAAGCTTGATGGCAGCGTACCGCAGGACAATCCTTTTGTTGGAGACAATAATGCCTTGCCGGAAATCTGGAGTTATGGGCATCGTAATCCACAGGGATTGTTTTATAACAGCGGCACTCAGCAACTGTGGGACATTGAACATGGCCCGCGTGGTGGGGATGAAATCAATCTGATTGAAGCAGGCAAAAACTATGGTTGGCCGGAAGCATCACATGGTAAGGAATATTACGCACCAGTCTCTGTTGGCGAAAAAGAAGTAAAAGGTATGGTAAATCCGGTGAAGGTCTATATACCCTCAATTGCACCCAGCGGTCTGGTGCAATATCAGGGCGATGCTTTTCCAGAGTGGCAGGGTGATTTATTTTCCGGTGCTTTGGCGTTAGCGCATCTGAACCAGGTCAAAATTGGGAATAACGAAGCAGTCGATGAAATACGTTATTTACGAACAATGAAGAAACGTATTCGCAATGTTATTGAAAGCCCCGAAGGCTGGTTATATATCTCAACTGATGATGGCGAGATCTACCGGATTCAGCCGGCAAATTAATAGATAATTGCCAGGATCAGATAACGATGACCACCATCCTGAACTTGGATGGTCACTTCATCATCAATCTGTTTTTTCAATAAGGCCCGCGCCAAAGGTGAATCAACACTGATATTACCTTTGGCGTGGTCAATTTCATCCGGGCCGACAATACGGTATTGCACTTCTTCAGCATCATCTTTCAATAACGTCACATAAGCCGCAAAAAACACTGCATCCTGATTATCCGGAATACGATCAATCACCTTTAAATCTGGAATACGTTTTTGCAGATAGCGGATCCGTCGATCAAGTTCTCTCAGTTCTTTTTTGCGATAAATATATTCGGCGTTTTCAGAGCGGTCGCCTTCTGCCGCAGCGGCAGCAAGCGCCTGAACCACATGCCGACGACGCTGCCAGCGCTCGCTCAGTTCCTGATTCATCCGGAACATACCATCTGCAGTGATATACGGTGATGAAGCCATTAAATCGTTACTGTTTTATGAAGTTTTTCGTTAAGCTGGGACTCATTAATTGTTGCCCCTAGGCGGCTGGCAATCAGACGCATATCGGTTTCAGCATTTTCCAGACAGCTGGTGCCGCCAGGGGATGGCGTCATATTAAAAACAATACCGTTTCCGGGATTAATCTTGGCTTCCCCCATCAACAATTTGGCATTCTTTTTATCAATCAGCTGGGGTCTTACACCACCGAAGCCTTTAGCAAATTCAATATCTTTCAATTGTAGCCCGGGAACGATTTTGCGGGCATCTTTGAGAAACAGCCAGCGCCGCAATAACGGCACTTCAAACAGAAAGTTTTTGAAGATGTAGTTACGGATATCCTTGATACGGAATAAGTCCCAGAATACTTTGAGTACCAGGCTATCCAGACGCAGAACCCGCAGAAAATCAAAAAAAGTTCTGTTGTTATAACGCTCTAACAATGGCAGTAACAAAGCAGTAGGACCAAAGCGTGTTTTCCCTTCGACCAGCACATCCGGATCACCATGCACCGCTGCAAATGGCAACGCATCATTCTGCACGGTATACACCTTGCCACGCAGAACTTGCGGGGTGAAATAGAAACTTCCAGCCACAGGCAGACAGGAGAACTCCAGTCCATACCCCATTTTCTGAGCCAACAGTAAACTGTGTCCACCAGCAGAAATCACCACGCTGCGAGCCTTAATGATTTTATCGCCAGTGACAAGTGAGAATATGCCATCATTTTCAACAATATCGTCAACTTCGCTGTTGAAAATTAGCTGGATTTGTTTATCGGTTTTTGCTTTGGCCTTATCAACAAAAGCTTCTGATAAACGTTGATAATCTACTGCACTGTAATCATCCAAAATAGCTAGAGCCACACATGGCTCAGGTCGCATTTCGCCATTGACCATAACCACTGCAGGCTCATAGGAAGCGATATCCGATTTTTCCAATAGCTTCATATTCGGAAAGACTTCACGAAAGGTCTGGTAACGCTGACGTAGCTGACTACATTCCTGCTCACCTACGCCCAATACCATTTTGGGATATTTGAAAATAACCTGATCAACATTGGGTAAATCAGCAGCAAAATTCACCAGCATTTCAGCAGCCGCTTTTACCTTGGTCGCTTTTTCCAAGGTGTAATTAGTCTCAATATCACCGCAATGAATTGTTTGACTGTTGTTACGGCCATTAGAGTTAACTTTGGCTACCCCGGCATATTTTTCTAACAGGACAATATCATTTATATCGGTATATTCAGCGAGCATATACAGCAGCGCGGTGCCACAGACACCGCCACCGACAATGGCTACCTGATGAATTTGGTCTGTCATAAATTTTTCCGTGCTTAAACGACGGAAATTTTATCAAAACGTTGATCAGACCGTTTAAAAATATCACTTAATCAAATTACAAAAGGCGACCGGAGATCGCTCTGATTACTTGTATTTTGGTTTCTTACTTCCAGAAAATGACGGTATTGTTGAAAGAATAGCTTGTAGTTCACTTTGTTTCTTTTTGCTTTTCACCGGTTTTTTTACAGCAGTTAATTTATCGACTTCGCCCAGTAAACTATCCAAATGCGCAGGATCAGGAAGTGGTGCCTCCTGAGTCGGCGGTATAAGCGATGTATTTTTATCAAATTGCGTTGCTTGTAGTTTTTCGACATCCTTGAGAAAGGATTCCATACGCTCTGGTTCTGGCAAGTCTGGCTGTTCAGGAATATCAAAAACAGCAATTTCAGACTGTGTCTGTTTCCGATCCAAATCCGCCTGAGCCTGCTCTGCCGCAAGTGCTGCAGCAAAGTCCTCATCGGATTGGATCAAGTTTGGTTTCTGAATAACATCATCAACAGACTTTGTTGTCACCGTTGCATTTTCAGGACTATCCATATCAGAAGTATCAGCTGTCTGGACGGGAGAACTTTCAATTTTTTCTGAGCTGGTCGCTTCTTGAGTTTTATTGGCCATCGTTTGCGGAGTCTGGTCCATCAACAATTCTGAGACCCATTCATCATCGTTTGTCTGTTTGTTCTCATCGTTAGACTGAGATTTCGATGGCTCGTTTTTATATTCATCGGAACTGCTCATTGAAATCAGAGGCGCTTTCTTAACATCAGAAATTAATTCCTGCGTAGAATTCATCCTGTATCCATTGGCTGTAGATAACTCTATTTCTTCCTCAATAAACGCTGGCATGCCTTGAAATGCATAGGGTTGCTTATCTGATTGAGGAGACATTGCATTTTTGTCAGTTGTTTTAGCGGTTGAAGCAAAATCCGTATCTACATCACTTTCAGGGCCAGAGGCAGAGGGCTCTGGGGATTTATTTTGTACTGGATCTGCAACCAACAATGGATGCGGTTCATTGGATTGATCATGGTCCGTGGCTGGGGTGTTATCAGAAGAGTCTGTTTTATCGTTAGAGATATCTCCTGCATCAGCAAAAGATTCCTCTACCGTGCTTGGGTTATCCAGAGTCTCAGGCTGAAAACCGGCTTGTTCAACGGTTGTATTGCTATTACTTTCATTCGACGCTTCAATAAAGGGTTCATTTGATAGCTCACCCTCATCAACAGCAGTTTCAATGGGAGGCGTTGCGGCCATTGAAGGCTCTTCGGAAAGACGCTGTTTTCTTGCTGCTTTTAGCCGTTGTGTTCGTTCACGTAATTTAGCTCGTAATTTTTCTATCTCATTAACCGGCTCAATCGTTTTGGATGATTCCTCACTGATAGTTTCATCTGGAGTTAATTCCTCAATTGGCTGCGATGACATTATGCCGGCCAATCGTTCTTCTTCATTTTGATAAGCAGATTCGGCTTCCTGCAACTCAGGCTCAACCGGTTGTTCCGGCTTGGTAAGCTCCGTCGTTTCAGCACTTGATTCATCTAAAGCCAGTGTTTCCTCAATATCGGGGATCTCGGCCACATCCTCAGCCGCTTCCTCTGTTTCTTTGGTTTCCATTTCCTCAGCGGAAGTTTCCTGAGGCTCCGGTTCAATCGGTTGCTCCAGCTCGGTAGGCTCTGCCGTTACAGGACTTGATTCGTCTATAGCCAGTGTTTCTTCAAGATCAGGGAGCTCCGTTAGATCCTGTGTTGCTTCAAGCTCCTCATCTGACTCCCTATCTAATGGTGGAACTGACTCTGCCGGTTCAATTTGTTCGACTGTAGCTTCCGGCGACTGCGATTCAATAAATTGTTCCGGATCGGTAAATTCCGCAGCTTCAGGAGCTGATTCATCTAAAGTCAGTGTGTCTTCAACATCAGGGATCTCCGCCACATCCTCTGGCGCTTCACTCGCCTCATTGGATTCCATATCTAATGGTGGGATTTGCTCTGTTGGCACAGCTTCTTCAACTGATGCTTCCTGCGGCTCCGGTTCAATCAGTTGCTCCGGCTCGGCAATCTCAGTCATTTCTGGGCTTGATTCATCTAAAGCCAATGTGTCTTCAGCATCAGGGAGCTCCGCCACATTCTCTGGTGATTCCTCTGTTTCTTTGGATTCCATTTCTTCGGCGGGAATCTGATCGTCCAGATCAATTTCCTCAGCGGAATTTTCCTGCGCCTCCGGTTCAACCGGTTGTTCCAGCTCGGCAATCTCAGTCATTTCTGAGCTTGATTCATCTAAAGCCAATGTGTCTTCAGCATCAGGGAGCTCCGCCACATCCTCTGGCGCTTCACTCGCCTCACTGGAATCTATATCTAATGGTGGGGTCTGTTCTGCCGGCTCAGCTTCTTCGGCTGAAGCTTCCTGTGACTGCGGTTCAACCGGCTGCTCCGGCTCGGCAATCTCAGTCATTTCTGGGCTTGATTCATCTAAAGCCAATGTGTCTTCAGCATCAGGGAGCTCCGCCACATCCTCAGGTGATTCCTCTGTTTCTTTGGATTCCACTTCTTCGGCGGGAATCTGATCGTCCAGATCAATTTCCTCAGCGGAATTTTCCTGCGGCTCCGGTTCAACCGGTTGCTCCAGCTCGGTAAATTCCGCAGCTTCAGGAGTTGATTCATCTAAAGTCAGCGTTTCTTCAACATCAGGGATATCGGCCACATCCTCAGCCGCTTCCTCTGTTTGTTTGGATTCCATATCTAATGGTGGGGTTTGCTCTGCCGTCTCAGCTTCTTCGGCTGAAGCTTCCTGTGGCTCCGGTTCAACCGGTTGCTCCGGCTCGGTAAATTCCGCAGCTTCAGGAGCTGATTCATCTAAAGTCAGCGTTTCTTCAACATCAGGGATATCGGCCACATCCTCAGCCGCTTCCTCTGTTTGTTTGGATTCCATATCTAATGGTGGGGTTTGCTCTGCCGGCTCAGCTTCTTCGGCTGAAGCTTCCTGTGGCTCCGGTTCAACCGGCTGCTCCGGCTCGGTAAATTCCGCAGCTTCAGGAGTTGATTCATCTAAAGTCAGCGTTTCTTCAGCATCAGGGATCGCTGCCACATCGCCAGAAGCTTCAATCACTTCACTGGACTCCATATCTAATGGCGGGGTTTGCTCTGCTGGCTCAGCTTCTTCAGCTAAAGTTTCCTGCGGCTCCGGTTGTTCCGGTTCGGTAAATTCTGAAGATTCAGTGAGCTCTTCCTGTTGGTTGTCCATTAAGGTTGAATCGTTATCATCTATGAGCAGATCGTTTTCCCAGTCCGTATTCTCAGATTCATCGAGTTGTGTGTTTAGATTCACTTCTGAGTTGACAGCTGTCGTTTGCTCATTTGGTTGCGGGGTTAAAGATTCTGATGAACCAGCCGAGTCAACCTGCTCCTGCGCCACGGACTGATCAGATTCCATAGCAGTGTGTTCGATTTCTTGCGTTTGTTCTAAGGGCTCAGCCGCCGCGTCATTGGCTGTTTCGCTAAATTCTGCCGATTCTACTGCTTCCATTTGTTCAGTGTATTGCTCTGATGACTCATCCGCTTCAGGCGACAGGTCATCGATTGAATTTATTTCAGCTGTTTCAACCACTTGCTCCATTGATTCGATGGGGTCGTCAGCGATATCCGACTCCAGCATGTCATCTTGTTCTGGCGAGGTGATTTCGTCTGCCAGGCTGTCGGTTGTTCCGTTATCATCTTCAATAACGTTTTGTTTTTTTGTGTTTACCGGTTCATCGGTATCTTCATCAGCTGGCACATCTGCGACGCGCATCAGATCATCAATTTCTGCTGCAGAAATCCTTTCATCTGATGCAGAATCCAGTTCATCAGGTTGTTCAATGTCTAATTCAATTTCCGAAACCTCCACGGGCGACATCAAACTTTGATTACTATCTCCACTTTCAAAAGCATGGAATTTTAACTCCTGATGTTCAAATGAGGTCTCATTTTCGCCAATTTTCTCTGCTGCTTCAGGCTCAGGAGATTTACCATAAATATCCGGAACCTGATTGGTCCAGGCCTTATTCAAATACGACTTCATGCTTTTCAATTCGGTTAAGCTGCCGACTTTCTCCTCTTCGGTCTCATCAACTGCTGTGAGAGGGGCCAGATTCTCTGAAGTCGTTTTGCCATAGATATCGGGGATCGCTGGATTCCAGTCATTTTTCAGAAAATCTGCCATCCGCAAGGCCGGCTTTTCGGTTTCAGTTACTATTTCTGATGCTAACTCCGGCTCTGGTTCGGATTCTAAACCCTGCTCGGCTTCTGCTTCTGGCTCTACTTCCTCATCCGCTATCTGTGTTTGATTAAAAATATCATCGATATCCACTTCATCTGTTTCAGCATCTGCTAATTCAATGTCAAAATCGATGTCAGCTTCATCAGCCTGGTCGTTAACAACGGTTTCGTCATCCAGCATTTCGGTTTCAGCAACAACAACCTCAGCATTTTCGTCATCAAACACACCGTCAAAGTCTGCAGTGGCTTCGGCCTGGGCGTCCTCTTCGATGTCCGTATTATCTTCGGCCAAATCCGTTTCCAGTTCAGACGCCTCAGATGGTGTCGACTCATCAACACTGTCGATCAGCTCAGAATCCGCCTCCTCTAAATCGGCCTGCATAATACTTAGCGTCGCATCGGTTAAGGAAGTAATTTGTTCAGGAAAGTTATTAAGTGTTTTCTCGTCTTGTTGTGAATACAAATTGACAATCGATTTAAAGATTTCCTTTTCCCGCAACATCAATTCTTCGACCATGGAATCGAGTGCAGCCCCACTTAGACCATAACGTTCGCTCAACTGACTGCTTAAAGCAGCAAACCTTTGTTCATGACTGTTTTTGATTAATTTGGCCGTTTTCGCAGCCGCTGCCTGAGCGCGTTTATGTTTGCGTCGCGCACGGAGCAAACCCCAGACAAACAAAATGGCAAAAATAAAAGCCAGCTCATAAGCCAGCCATTGGAAAACTGGATCAGTCATAGACATTTATAATAAGTCTCCAGGTAATAACTGCCGGCGACGGCTGCGATGCCATAACCAGAATCCCATCAATAACAACAACACAATAACAGCGTTACCAATGGCTAAAATCACCGTTTCAGAGATCTGAAATGATGCTTTATCCACTACCGTTGTTTGATCATCTGCCAACGGGTCAATGATGATGGGCTCAAAGGGCTGCTCATTTCCTTGATTAGCCGCAATAGGTGTTTCTGAGGTAATCGTTAAGCTGGCACCAGCTTCATCCAGTAATTGGATCGGCTTGGGTTGTAAAAACACACTGCGACCCGTTAATGTTTTACCGCGAATTTGCAGAGACAGTTGATATGCGGTTTCCGGTTGTAAATCCGCAACTGTCAGCTGCCAGGTATTATCAGCTTGGCGCAATACATCATAGGGAAACTCACTACCATCTGCAGAGCTGAGTAATGCGGTGATTTGCAAAGATTCGGGATCAATCATGCTGGCATCGGCTGACATGGATAAACGATGACTGCGGCTGTCAGTTTCCAGCTGGGTAACGGTGACATCAAACGGCAACGCTACCACGTTGACAGATTGCCGCCGCTGGCGCTCAAAGGTGTCACTTTTTGCCGTGATCACAATATTATTCTGCCCGCTATCAAACAACTTGCCCAAATTTGCCATAAACGTCGCCGTCTGGTTATTTAAGGTCATCGTGTTATTGATGGGATCGCCTACTAATGGCTGGGTACTTAACTCCGCCGTCACCAGCTGCAGAAAATCCGTTCGCTCAACCTGTTTACCATGGTCGATCAATTTAGCAACAATATCAAATTGCTCTCCTGCCAGAATATTATTTGGCAGATCAATGGTTTCCATTCGCAGATCGGTCAGCACCATGACCCGGTTATCTGGATCAATATTGGCGTCAATAAACCAGTCACCTGCCATCGGTTTTTCAACAGTGATTAAATCAAAGTGTTTTTCCTGCATCCAGCGTACTGATGCCACATGATTATCGGCTTGTTGGCGTTGCTCATCGGGTTGCACCAGTTGGGTGACATCGGTTTCATTTTCACGAAACACTAAAATCGTCATTTCATTGACGCTTTTATCAATAGAAAACCGATTATCTTCAAGTGGAACCGAGTCACGCTGGGTCGCCTGTTCAAACAAATGCAGAAACACGCGTTCCAGCTCATCAGCATTATCCACCTTGTGATACCAGCCGTCGGTGGACAAGGATAGTTGTTTCAGCAGTTCGTGATCAGCTTCTTCTGATAAAGCTATCGTATGGATTCGAAAGCCTTTTTGTTTAATTTGCGGTAGCAGTTTATCGATGATGTTCTGCCGGGATTGTTGACTGGCGGCTTTTCCCTGATGCAAATCCACCAGACCGTCTGATAACAGGATAATGCTACGTTGCTTAGCCGGATCTGAAGCTTTGACATTGGCAGTCGCCTTTTGCAGAGCCTGCTCGATATCCGTAAACAAACCGTGGGAATGTATTTCGGAAGATTTCTGCTGAACCTGTTGCCGCCATTTATCGTCAGCATTTTTTATCGGCACCAGCATATTAACGTAACGGGCAAAGGTCCAGACACCGCTCTCGGCATCACCGGGCATCAGCCCACCTAATAACCTGAGCCCCGGTGCTCGGAGATTCTGTGGATCGTTGTATTTCATGCTGCCAGACACATCAATAATGATGCGAACATCGGTGTTTGTCTCAGCATTAACATTCGCTGGGAAAGCAAACCAGATGATTGGCAGGGCCAGTATTACCCTTAATATTCTCTGCATAAAAACAACCTGTTTGACTTGAAAAGCGGCAGAAAATGTCACTACTGACGATTTTCTGACGCGAATTGTTTTATTTCAGTCTCAAATATGCAGGTTTTATGCCGATAGTTCAGTTATTTGCTTGGATAGCTTAAAGTAGATCCAACCCACATTGGATATCTGTTTGAATATCCTCAACATTTTCTAAACCAACAGATAGACGTATCATGCCATCACTGATACCTGATTCAGCGCGGGCTTCTTCTGACAAACGGCCATGCGTGGTGGTCGCGGGATGCGTGATAGTCGTTTTTGTGTCTCCCAAATTGGCGGTAATCGAGATAAACCGGGTGGCATTAATCAATTTCCAGGCAGCCTGTTGCCCGCCTTTGACTTCAAACGCAATAATGCCACCAAAATCGGATTGTTGCTGTTTGGCTAATTGATGGCCTGGATGTGATTCCAACCCTGCATAAAAAACCTGTGACACCTGTTTTTGCTGTTGCAGCCAATGCGCCAGCTGATTGGCATTGGTGGAATGCGCTCTCATACGCAAATCCAATGTTTCCAGCCCTTTCAAAAAAGTCCAGGCATTGAAAGCACTCATGGTCGGCCCAGCTGAACGTAGGAACCCGTAGACATCTTCTCCGACACGTTGTGCATCACCGACTACCGCTCCCCCCACACAACGTCCTTGCCCATCAATATATTTGGTCGCCGAGTGAATCACGATATCTGCGCCCAGTAATAACGGTTGCTGTAAAGCTGGCGTGCAGAAACAGTTATCCACAATTAACAGACAATCATGCTGTTTGGCTAATGCGGATAACGCGGTCAAATCGGCAATTTCATTCAATGGGTTAGAAGGGGTTTCAAGAAACAAAGCTTTGGTATTAGGTTTAATTGCCGCTTCCCATGCCGCCAAATCGGTTAATGGCACATAGTCCGTTTGCAGACCAAACTTGCTGAGATATTTATCAAATAACACCCTGGTCGTGCCAAAAACACTGCGTGACGACACAATATGATCACCGGCAGCACATAAACCCATAAAGGTGGCCAGAATGGCGGACATGCCAGAGGCGGTTGCGACGCAGGATTCGCCTTGTTCCAATGAAGCCAGGCGTTGCTCAAACGTACGAACGGTTGGGTTGGTAAAGCGTGCATAGATATTGCCCGGTTCATCACCACCAAAACGTGCTGCTGCCTGTTCGGCACTGTCAAACACAAAACTTGAAGTGGGGAAAATAGGTTCGGAATGTTCACCCTCAGGGGTTCTGACATGTCCTGTACGAATTGCGCGGGTGGCAAAACCCTGATCTTTGAGATCTGTCATGATAACTCTGAATTTAGCTGGAAAATCCTGCCATTCTAAAAGATAAGCTGTATAGGTGACCAGCTTTATCCTTAACAGGTGAAAGAAGATTGAAATGACTTTCTAAGAATTCAGGAAATACTAAAAAGCCATGCTCAGCCAGTAATGACTGAGCATGGCCCCTGTCAATTTGATTATGGCTGATAATGCAGTGACAACATATAGGTACGATCCAAGGTATTAAAGTTGTTCACCGTCTGATATTCCTTATCAAACACATTCATTGCATTGAGCTTGACCGACCAGTCGTTATCAATTTTGTAAGCCACACGAAAATCGACTAAACCATACCCACTCAGACGCGTGTTATTTGCGGCATCGTCATAACGATAATCACTGACTTTCCAGCTACTACCAACCGACCAGTCACCAAACTGACGATCCAAGTGCAAATTAGCCAGACGTTGAGCGCGACGTGGAAGTTTATGGCCAGTCTTTTCATCTTCAGGGCTAAGAACAGTGGCATTGAAGTGAACTTGCCAGTCCAGTAACGTTGTTGCCAGATTAAATTCAAGACCTTTAATTTTGGCTTCATCCACATTTTCAGTAGTCGGAAATTGATAAACCAGTAAATCACGAATCTCATTCTGAAAAGCATGAAGGCCCCATGTACCCCAATCCATGTTTCCTAACAGGCCAACACCGTAGTTTTTGGACTTTTCAGCTTCCAGATCAGGATTGCCCACAAAAAAACCTACATCTGGATAAAAAAGCTCGTTAAACGTTGGCGCTTTGAATGCCGTTCCAACGTTAGCAGTAAATTGGAGGGTTTGTGTTAACTGATAGCCCCACTCTGCAGTGCCAGTCGTTTCTTCCCCATAAGCTTCGTTATCATCATGACGTGAGCTTAATAACCAGCTGTGATTTCCTGCCTGTCCTTGCCAACTGATAAAAAATGCTTTGTTATCACGTGAAGTTTCATCGTAATCAATCGTGCCCTCTATTCGATCGTGATCGTAATCAAAGCCTACGTTGAGACGCTGCTGCTTTGTCAGCATAAAAGTATTGACCATACTGATAAACCGATGACGGGTATTAAATGTGCCATCAGGGCTGCCATCCTCATAATTATCCGACTCATCTCGCGACTCAGATAAATTCAATGACATTAACCAATAGTCAGTGAACTGATAGCGTGTGTTTACACCGAGGACCTGTTGAACATTGTCTGCATAGTAGTCTTCTGTAAGAGAAAAACTATCATATTCATTGCGAGCCTGAGCTCGCAGAAAATTTGCCCCTACGCTCCAGTCCTCATTAATATCGTGGTCAACTTTTGCTGAAACACTATTATTTCGGTAACCATCATCATCCGGATTATCTTGTTCTCTGGCATTAATTCCATTGGTCGATTGATGAGTGAAACTGGCATGATAACGAGTGTTATCATCGCCTCCACTGACGCCTGCACTTGCCTGTTTAGTATTGTGACTTCCAATTCCCACCGAGGCATACGGAGTCGGGGCTTGTTTTATTCCTTGTCGGGTAAATATCTGAATGACACCACCAATCGCCTCAGAACCATATAAACCAGACCTTGGGCCCCGAACGATTTCAATTCGTTCAATCTGATTTACAGGAAAATCCTGGATGGCAGCACCACCTGAGGTAGCAGAATGCCATTTAACTCCATCGACTAAAAAAAGGACGTGATCGGAATTTGTTCCACGCAAATAGACACTGCTGTTTTTTCCTAAGCCACCGCTATTTGAAATATCCATACCTGGAAAACGTGACAGCAAGCTGGGTAAATCATTAATCTGCAAACGATCAATATCTGCGCGGGTAATGACGCTATTGGGCGCCAACGCATTTTCCGTAGGCATCCGATTGGCGGTAATCGTTATGGCATCAAGGGATTGCTGTTCAGCTAAAGCTGACACAGAAAAGGAAGTAGCCAGTGCAGCCAAAGTTAGCCGTGCACAGACACGCAAAGGCATGGCCTTTGTCGAAGGTTTCATATTGTCTCCTAGGGATACGCTCACCCGCGATCCAGGTTAATAAAGTCACACAACACACAGGTTGTGATGAACTTCAGGCCGGTCTCCGGACTCACGTTGTGGCTTGCGCCAGTGCATCCGCCTTCCCACGATAAAATCGCAGTGGCTGATTGAATGCATTTTCAACGTTTACCGTTGCGGGGGCAGTGTTGGTTTTGCACCAACTTCCCGTTTAACTCCGATGGATATCAAAGCACCTAAAGAGGCGCGCATCTTAAAGCTCCACTGCCATATCGTCAAACCTGATAACGACAATATCCGATTTCCAAATTGACAATATAGCCTGCTAATCCTTATTCTGTCGGCAGTTTCAGGTGTCGCGTAAGCGATGAAACGGGAAGTTGGTGCATCTAAAGAATTGGATAAACCCGACACTGCCCCCGCAACGGTAAATGAGTCGATGTTGAACGTTAGGCCACTGTATTTATATGGGAAGGTGTTCAACAGGTGAAAGTAACGCTCATGAGTCCGGAGACCGGCCTGAAATATATGTAAAAATGCACTTAACCAATGTTGTGCGGGTGGGCACATCGGAGAATCTCAATGTCTTTATTATCACAACGCCAGCAACTGATCGTCGCTGCGCTTCTGGCTGTATTAATGGTGATGACTCGCGGTCATCATTTTGCTGATATCAATGTGTTACCCAGCGCTTCCTGGGCAGTCTTTATGCTCGCCGGGTTTTATCTGGCATCCAAACTCTGGTTTCCAGCTTTTTTAGGCATGGCGGTTGCGTTGGATTTAATGTCAGTTTATATCGGCGGCGCCAGCAATTTTTGTGTCTCTCCAGCCTATGGATTTTTATTACCCGCTTACGGCAGTTTATGGCTGGCAGGTCGCTGGTTTTCAACCAAATATCAATTTAATTGGACCACGCTGTTTACGCTTGCAATGACACTGGTCACGGTGACTGCGGTTGCCGGCCTGTTCAGCGGTGGTGGTTTTTACTGGTTCTCTGGTCGTTATACCGACCCGACTCTGGTTGAACATGTCTCACGATTTGTGCAGTCCTATTCTGGCAACCTCAGTAAATTAAGCTTTTACATCGCCGTTGCTGCGGTGATTCATATCAGCTTCCGTTTTGCTAATTTGAGCCAACGCAGTAATCATTCACATTAATGTCGATGCAGTCGCATAACTGCGCTGCACTGATAATTGCTGCACCCGCCTCGGGGCAAGGTAAAACCACCATTACCGCCACACTGGCATGGCATTATCGGCGTCAGGGTAAACAGGTTCGCGTATTCAAAGTGGGTCCGGATTTTCTGGACCCGATGATTCTGTCTTTTGCTTCAGGCAATCCGGTTTATCAAGTTGATTTATGGATGGTCGGTGAAGCTCATTCCAGACAACGGATTGCCGAGGCCGCCAAACAGGCCGATATCATCCTGATTGAAGGCGTGATGGGGTTGTTTGATGGTACGCCATCAACGGCAGACTTGGCTGCTATTTTGAATATTCCCGTGTTAGCCGTGATCGATGCCAGTGCCATGGCACAGACATTTGCCGCCTTAGCGTTTGGTTTAGCCAACTTTCGTCAGGACGTACAATTGGCTGGCGTTCTGGCCAATCGTGTAGGCAGCCCTCGACATGCTGAAATGCTCAACGTTAATTTACCTGATAATCTGCCCTGCCTGGCGACAATGCCGCGTCAAACTGAAAGTTTACCAAGTCGATATCTGGGATTGGTTCAGGCAGATGAGTTAACTGATTTGGCAGAACGTTTAGATAAATTGGCCGATAGCCTCGCGTTAAATCCTGCTTTTGTTCTTCCTGAATGCCCTATTCATAGCAAACCAGCTGAGGAGCTGCCATTATTGTTACAAGGTATTCGCATTGGCATGGCTAAAGACGCCGCCTTTGCCTTTATCTATCAGGCCAATCTGGATTGTTTAACGGCAATGGGCGCTGAGTTGGTATTTTTTTCGCCGTTAACTGACTCCACACTTCCAGAGGTGGACAGTCTTTATCTGCCCGGTGGCTATCCCGAATTACACCTAGAAAAACTTAGCCAGAATCTGCCGATGCGTCAGGCGATATGCGAACACATCAAGGCTGATAAACCGGTTCTGGCGGAATGTGGCGGCATGCTTTATCTCTGCAGTTCATTGACCGATAAAGATGGCCATCAAGCTGAAATGTGTGGTGTGCTGGATGCGACGGCCAAATTACAGGCCAGACTGACCGCGCTGGCTTTGCAGCAAGTAACCATCGATACACACTCTTTACGTGGCCACACTTATCATCATTCGCTATTGGAAAACCCACCAGCGGCGATTGCCCATGGTGAGTGTCCAAATGGCAATAAGCTCAGTGAAGCGGTGTTTCAGCAACAACGACTGACCGCTAGCTATATTCACTTCTATTTCCCATCTAGCCCAGCACTTATCGCCCGATGGTTATTACCATGAGCCTGGATAAATATCGGTTTAATGAACAGGATCGAGAAGCGGTTTACCGCGCTATTGGAGAACGCCGTGATATGCGGCATTTTATTGCCGACCCAATCGATCCGGAAGTTTTACAGCGCTTATTTCATGCGGCCTGGCAATCACCCAGTGTTGGGCTGATGCAGCCGTGGCGGCTGATTCGTATTACCGATAACACGGTTCGCCACGCCATCTATCAACTGGTTGAACAAGAACGGCTGGAAACAGCCAAGGCAATGGGTGAGCGAGAAACTGAATTTCTGCAACTGAAAGTCGAAGGCATCAAGGATTGTGCCGAAGTCATGGTGATGTCGTTGATGGATAAACGAGAGTCACATATTTTTGGTCGTCGCACGCTACCGGAAATGGATCTGGCATCCGTTTCCTGTGCCATTCAGAATATGTGGCTGGCCGCACGTGCAGAAGGTTTGGGCATGGGCTGGGTATCGTTGTTTGACCCCAAACTCCTAGCCGATTTATTGGGGATTCCTGATGGCGCCTGCCCGGTCGCTATTCTATGTTTGGGTCATGTTGATGAATTTTATCAGCAGCCGATGCTGGAGCAGGAAAGCTGGCGACAACGCCAGCCGTTGGAAGAGCTTATTTTCGAAAATCGCTGGCAAGTCAAAGCCAAGCCATGACCTTTATTATTATGCTGTCTGCTTTGATTCTGGACTGGCTTTTTGGTGAACCCAAACGTCTACACCCACTGGTGGGCTTTGGTTCGCTGGCGAATAAACTGGAATGTTGTTTTAACCAAAGCCACCACCCCGCTTTCAGACAATTTATTCTCGGCTTATTGGCCTTGCTGATCTGCGTTGTGCCATTTGCTGTTATCAGTTTTTTTATCAGCCAGCTTGTTTTCTGGGGCACAGTATTTTCAATCTTGGTATTAACCTTATGCTTGGGGCATCGCAGCCTGTTTGATCATGCGAGGCCCATTCTTCAAGCCATGCAAAAAGGTGATATTGAACACGCCAGAACATTAACCAGTCGCATTGTCAGTCGTGATAAAGCGCATATTGATGTGAATAAAGCGACCATTGAATCGGTATTGGAAAATGGCAATGATGCGGTTTTTGGCACGCTTTTCTGGTTTGCAATTGGTGGTGCAGCTGGAGCCGTTGCTTTTCGTTTGGTGAATACACTGGATGCCATGTGGGGCTATCGGACTCCCCGCTTTTTTTATTTTGGCAAGGCTGCTGCCCGCCTTGATGATGCCCTCAATTATATTCCTGCCAGATTGACTGCATTAAGTTATGCCTTGTTAGGCAGCAGTCGAAAAGCCCTCAGCTGCTGGCGTCAGCAGGCGCCATTATGGGACAGTCCAAATGCCGGGGCGGTAATGGCCAGCGGAGCAGGAGCCTTGGATGTTGAACTCGGCGGAGCAGCTTGTTATCACGGCGAGTGGCATCAACGGCCCCTGCTCGGCACATCAAATCCGACTAAAGCAAACGATATTCAGCGTGCTTTACGTCTGCTGTTTAACAGCGTGCTGTTATGGCTGGCCGTTATAGGGATTATTACGGGAATCATTTATGCTTAATCATGGCGGTCAAATTCATGCTTATGCCAAACAATACGGTATCGCTCCAAAAGATTGGCTGGATCTGTCCACTGGCATAAACCCGAATGGCTGGCCAGTTCCTGAACAAATCCCACCGTCACTTTGGACCAGATTGCCTGAAAATGAAGATGATTTAATCGATCGGGCTAAAGCATATTATCAATGTGAACATATTCTACCGGTTGCCGGATCGCAAGCCGCTATTCAGCTACTCCCAACCTTAAGATCCGCTTGTCGCGTCGCCATCCTCACACCAGCCTACGAAGAACATCGATATTGTTGGCAGCAAGCCGGCCATGAAGTGGTTGCGCTAGAAAGCTTTGAACTGGATCAGCAGATTGATATGTTTGATGTGGTGATTGTTATTCACCCAAATAATCCTAGTGGTGAAACGTTCGATAGACAACGTTTATTGAACTGGCATCAACGTTTACAAATACGTCATGGCTGGTTGATTGTTGATGAGGCATTTATTGATACCACGCCAGAACGAAGCCTTGCACCACTCCCCTCTACAGATGGATTAATCCTTTTACGTTCGCTGGGAAAATTTTTTGGACTCGCCGGTTTAAGAATCGGCTTTGTGATCACTCATCCTGATTTATTAACTCAGCTCGCTGAAAAATCTGGTCCCTGGCCTATTGCCTCAGTTTCGAGATGGATCGCGTCTCAGGCATTAGCTGATACAAACTGGTATCAACAAACGTGTCAGTATTTACCGCAACACGCACAGCGATTGGCCGAGCTGCTCGTTCAATACCAACTGCAGCCAACTGGAGGCTGTGCTTTATTTCAGTGGATTAAAACCACGCATGCTTTCGACATTCATCATCAACTGGCACAACAAGGCATTCTGTGCAGACTATTTGATAAACCAAGTGCTCTACGCTTTGGCTTACCAGCGACAGAATCGGATTGGTTACAACTCGAAACCGCTCTGCAACAGGTCATGCAACCATGACGGCTAAAACTTTAATGGTACAGGGCACCACCTCAGATGCCGGTAAAAGCACATTGGTGACGGCGTTATGTCGCTGGATGGTGAATCAGGGCTATTCCGTAGCGCCATTCAAACCACAGAATATGGCATTGAACAGTGCAGTCACCGCTGATGGTGGCGAAATTGGTCGTGCTCAGGCCGTTCAGGCGCAGGCCTGTCATCTGCCACCACATATTGATATGAATCCGGTGTTGCTCAAACCCAATAGCGATACCGGCGCGCAGGTCATTATTCACGGCAAAGCTATCGCCAATATGGATGCGCGGTTTTATCACGATTACAAACAGACCGCGATGGCCGCCGTACTGGAATCACATGCCCGCCTGCTGCAGCAATATGATGTGGTGATGGTGGAAGGTGCAGGCTCACCGGCAGAAATCAATCTTCGGGATCGGGATATTGCCAATATGGGCTTTGCCGAAGCCGTGGATTGTCCGGTGATATTGGTTGCTGATATTGATCGTGGCGGTGTATTTGCCCATCTGGTCGGCACGCTGGAGTTACTGTCAGCTTCTGAGCAACATCGTGTAAAAGGTTTTGTCATTAATCGCTTTCGCGGCGATATCAGCTTATTGCAATCCGGTCTGGACTGGCTGGAACAACGTACCGGCAAACCGGTATTAGGCGTTTTACCTTATTTGCATGGACTGCATCTGGAAGCCGAGGATGCGATCAATACCACGCAAGTGGATAAAACCGAAAATGTGCTGAACGTCATCGTGCCAGTACTGCCACGCATCAGTAACCATACCGATCTGGATCCGTTACGCCTGCATCCTCAGGTAAACTTGCAGTTTATTGGTCCGGATTCGCCAATCCTCCCGGCCGATCTGATTATTCTGCCCGGCAGCAAACATGTCAGCGCCGATCTGCAATGGTTGGAACAGCAAGGTTGGCCAAAGGCGATTGAAAAACATCTGCGATATGGCGGCAAACTGCTGGGCATCTGTGGTGGCTTCCAAATGCTGGGACACAAAATTGATGATCCAATTGGTGTAGAAGGCCTTGCAGGCACTTCCAAAAAAGGTCTGGGATTACTGGAGATGTACACAACCCTGCACGACATGAAACAACTGAGACAAAATAAGGGGCAATTATTGTTAAATGATGCCCCGATCAGTGGTTATGAAATCCACGCCGGAGTCAGTGAAGGTAAGGCGCTATTACGCCCCCTGTTACAGTTATCACATGGTCCGGATGGTGCGATCAGTGAAGATCAACAGATTATTGGCACTTATTTACATGGACTTTTTGAACAGCAAAGCAGTTGTGATGCATTGCTGCAATGGGCTGGTCTGAAAAACGTCAGCAGCCCAAACTATCATGCATTGCGTGAAGCTGATATTGAACGATTGGCAGCTATGGTTGACGAGCATATGGATACTGCTGAATTACTGACTATTTTAAAGGCAGAAAATGGTTAAATCTCTGATCCTTGGTGGCGTAAAATCCGGTAAAAGCCGACTGGCAGAACAACGCGCTATCAACAGTGAATTAACGGTCTGCTATATTGCCACGGCCCGGGCTGATGACAGCGAAATGCAACAACGTATTGCATTACACCAACAGCAGCGCCCTGCTCAGTGGATTACTGTCGAAGCACCAATCGATCTGGCCATTACATTGCAACAACAGGATGCTGCAAATAAATGTCTGCTAGTGGACTGCCTGACATTATGGCTCACTAACCTACTGCTGGCTGATGATGAAAAGCTGTTAACTACAGAAATTCAGCGATTACTGGATACGTTGCCGACACTACAAGCTGACATCATTCTGGTCAGTAATGAAACCAGCATGGGCATCGTGCCAATGGGTGAATTGACCCGGCGATTTTGTGATGAAGCTGGCCAGTTGCATCAACAGCTTGCCGTCATCATGGATAATGTCATTCTCACTGTGGCGGGACTGCCGCATGTTTTAAAAGGAAACTGAATGATCGATTTCGACCACTGGTTAAAATTGCCAGCCAAGACCATTGATAATACGTCTGCAGAAGTTGCTATGGCCCGACAAAGTCAGCTGACCAAACCAGCAGGTTCATTAGGTCAACTGGAACAATTAGCAATCAAACTTGCTGCCCTGCAAAGTGATTCTCCGCGAGCCGACAATGTGCATATTACGGTTTATGCTGCTGATCATGGCGTGATGGCAGAGAATATTTCAGCCTACCCACAATCCGTCACCGCCGCGATGATTCGTAATTTTGCCTCTGGTGGCGCAGCCATAAGTGTATTGGCAAACCATTTGAATGCCTCGCTGGATGTGATCAATGTCGGCACGGCCACTGAGTTAGAAGCGATTAAAGGTGTTCAGGATCAGCGCATTGCGAATGGCACGGCCAACTTTCACCAGCAGGCCGCCATGAGTGAAGCTGAATGCAAACAAGCTATGCTTATCGGTCAGCATAATGTGGAATGTTGCCAGCAGAACGGCACGCAGATTTATATCGCCGGTGATATGGGCATTGGCAACACCACAGCAGCCAGTGCCATGGCCTGTGCATTAATGGAGCTGCCCGCCGAACAATTAGCAGGCCCTGGCACCGGTCTCAATGCCGAAGGCGTCTCACATAAAGCTCAAATCATCAGTGAAGCTTTGTTATTGCATCAACAGCATCTGGATTCGCCATTAGCCATATTGCGTTATCTGGGTGGCTTTGAGATTGCCGCCATGGTGGGAAGTTATTTGCAATGTGCCAAATCCGGTTTGCCGGTGGTTATTGATGGCTTTATCAGCAGTGTGGCCGCTTTATGTGCAGACAGGATCTGTCCTGGCAGTCGTCATTGGTTTCTATTCAGTCATCACAGCGCCGAACCCGGCCACAGCGTAGTCTTGCAAGCGTTGGATGCGTCCCCCTTAGTAAACTTCAATATGCGTTTAGGCGAAGCCAGTGGTGCAGCAGTTGCTGTCCCCTTATTAAGAATCGCCTGCGCCCTGCACAATCAAATGGCAACCTTTGAAGAAGCCGCTATTGCCGGAGCAATCAGCTGATGTGGGTGCCGTTGCTGATCGCCATCCAGTTTCTGACTATTCTGCCGGTAAAATTAAACAATGAGTTGACTGAACAGGCGATTGGCCGATCTCTATCATTTTATCCGCTGGTCGGTTTATTGATTGGCTTGGTATTAACTCTGCTGGCTTGGAGTTTAAGCGCTCAACCCGTCATGGTTTCGGCCAGTCTGCTGTTATTGGTCTGGGTTGTCCTCACCGGCGCATTGCATCTTGATGGTTTGGCGGACAGTGCTGATGCCTGGCTGGGCGGAATTGGTGATAAAGCCAGAACCTTAAGCATCATGAAAGATCCGGCGGCGGGCCCCATAGCTGTTGCCACCATCGTATTGGTGCTGTTGCTGAAATTTGTCATGCTAACTATTTTACTGTCGCAGCAGAACTGGGCGGCATTAATCTGGTCTGTTGTACTGGCACGTACCGCTTTACCATTATTGTTTTTGACCACCGACTATGTGCGACCACATGGTCTTGGCAGTATTCTCAAACAACAACAATCGGCGCTCACAACTCGCAGGCTGATTCTGGCAGTGAGTTTAATTGCGCTGTTCAGTATTGGTTTATTCGCCCTGCTGTTTGCCTTACTCGTCTTTTTGCTACTGCGTTATATGATGGAACGACGTTTAAACGGGTTTACCGGTGACACTGCGGGGGCGATGGTCGAACTGCTGGAAGCCGCATTACTGATATTTTTTGTATTAATTTAGGAAGCTTATGACTGATTCAGATAAAAGCCAACGGCATAAAGATCGGATGCAACGCCATAAAGAAGTCGTCGATCAGAAGATTCAAAAAGCCACCCAGGATAAAGGTCTCTTGCTGTGTATAACTGGTAACGGCAAGGGCAAAAGCTCGTCCGGTTTTGGCATGATTGCCCGAGCATTGGGCCATGATATGAAAGTTGGGATTGTGCAATTTATTAAGGGTGCGATGAGTACGGGAGAGGAAGCATTTTATCGCCGCTTTCCTGAACAGGTCAGTTACCACGTTGTCGGAGATGGTTTTACCTGGGATACACAAAATCTGGAGCAGGATAAAGCCTCTGCCGAGACCGGCTGGGATGTTGTGAAACAAATGTTACATGACGACAGTATTGACGTTATCCTGCTGGATGAACTGAATATTGTCTTGAAAATGAAATATTTGGATGCTGAAAAAGTGCTCGCGGATATTGCAACACGTCCTGCCATGCAGCATGTCATTATTACTGGTCGAGGTGCACCGGATAGCGTCATTGAGGCGGCCGATACCGTCAGTCGGATTGAAGATGTGAAACATGCCTTTCGTGACGGAGTTCGCGCGCAAAAAGGCATAGAACTCTAAAGATTTCTGGCTTGGGTTTTGCTCTGTCATCAAACAGTAAAGTTACTCACATTTTCTGTGGATAACTCTGTGTTTAACTTTTGAGTTAGTGGCTAAGCTGTTCATATTTAAGCACTCTGCACAAATTGGTCAAAAAACAATCAACATCATTTATTCATTAACTTTCAATTACTTAGCAATAGACCCAGCGTAATCAGTGAGTTAGCGACATCTGTTATATAAAGATGTGAAGAAATTGTGAAATAAGTGCATAACTAACCGGTAATATTAAACAGGTTTGCCGGGATTATCGTTATTTTCAGGCATAAAAAAACCCGGTAGTGAATCACTACCGGGTTGATTATTTAACTTTACACGGATTCGGTTTCTTTGACGATATCCAAAACCAATTCATCGTTTTTCAGGATGACTCGAACATGACCACCATCACTGAGCTGACCAAATAACAGTTCATCCGCCAGCGGCCGTTTGATTTTTTCCTGCACCAGCCGAGCCATTGGTCTGGCCCCCATTTGCACATCATAACCATGTTCTGCCAGCCATTCCCGTGCATCATTCTCAATTTCAATGGTGACGTTTTTGTCCTGCAACAACATTTCCAACTCAAGGACTGCTTTGTCCGCAACACGCAGAATCGCTTCTTTACTAAGCGGCTGGAATTGAATGATGCCATCCAGACGGTTACGGAATTCTGGCGAGAAAGCACGTTTCAACGCTTCAGCACCATCCAGATGGTGTTCCTGTTTAGTGAAGCCAATAGAACTACGCCCCATTTCCTGCGCACCGGCATTACTGGTCATAACGAGCACCACGTGACGAAAATCTGCTTTACGGCCATTGTTATCGGTTAACGTTCCATGATCCATGACCTGCAATAACAGATTGAACACATCGGGATGGGCTTTTTCAATCTCATCCAGCAATAACACCGCGTGAGGCTGTTTGATAACTGCATCGGTCAAAAGACCGCCCTGATCAAAACCGACATAGCCGGGAGGCGCACCAATCAGGCGTGAAACCGTATGTGGCTCCATATACTCGGACATATCAAAACGAATCAGTTCGACGCCTAAGATACGTGCTAATTGGCGGGTGACTTCAGTTTTACCCACCCCCGTCGGACCAGCAAACAGGAAAGCACCTGTCGGCTTTTCAGGATGCCCCAAACCGGACCGTGCCATTTTGATCGCCGAACTTAATGCAGAAATCGCATCATCCTGACCGAAAATAACGTGTTTAAGATTGGGCTCAAGACTCCGCAGATTGTCTTTGTCTGCATTGCTGACAGTTTTTGCCGGAATACGTGCAATCTTAGCGACAATCTGCTGTACATCCGGCACACCAATCATTTTTCTGCGTTTTGATTTTGGCAGAATACGTTGTGCTGCACCCACCTCATCCAAAACATCAATTGCTTTGTCCGGTAGATAACGATCATTAATATGTCTGGCGGCCAGTTCTGCAGCCTGTTCGATTGCCGCATTGGAATAACGCACATTGTGATGCAATTCCAATCCTGGCTTCAGGCCTTTAAGTATTTCAATGGTTTCAGCCACGGATGGTTCAGGCACATCAATTTTTTGAAAACGGCGTGCCAAAGCACGATCATGTTCAAAGATATTGCGATATTCCTGATAGGTTGTTGAACCAATACATTTCAATTCGCCATTAGCCAATAATGGTTTAAGTAAATTTGCCGCATCCATTGCACTGTTCCCGGCACTCCCGGCCCCAATCATGGTGTGGATTTCATCAATAAACAGAATGGCATGTTCCTGCTGTTTGATTTCACGCAACAGGCCTTTAAGACGTTTTTCAAAATCGCCACGATACTTGGTACCAGCGACCAGTGCGCCCATATCCAGTGAATAAACCACAGCGTGTTCTAAAACTTCCGGCACTTCACCATCAACGATACGCTTGGCCAGACCTTCCGCCAACGCGGTTTTACCAACCCCGGCTTCACCAACAAACAGCGGATTGTTTTTACGACGGCGGCACAGTACCTGCAAAGTCCGTTCGATTTCATGAGCCCGGCCGATCAACGGATCAATTCGGCCCAGTTTTGCTTCAGCATTCAGGTTAGTTGCATATAAAGCCAGCGGACTTTTACTTTCAGAATTGCCTTCTTCAACTTCAATCTTTTCACTTTTGGTTTCTTCGGCCAGGTTTTCAATACCACCATGACTGATGGCATTCACAACATCCAGCCGACTGACATCCTGCTTCTGCAATAAATAAACAGCTTGAGATTGCTGTTCAGAAAAAATGGACACTAACACGTTAGCACCAGTCACTTCCTCACCACCAGAGGACTGCACATGCATAACCGCACGTTGCAGGATGCGCTGGAAAGCCAAGGTTGGCTGAGTTTCACGATCACTGTCTTCAGCCAAAGTAGGTAAGTTATCGGCAAGGAAATCGGTCAGATCCTGTCGCAAGGCATTGATATCCACCTCACAGGCTTTGAGCACCGCCAGCGCCTGTCCATTTTCCAACAGAGCCAGCAATAAATGTTCAACCGTCAGAAATTCATGGGATCGTTGTCGAGCATAGTTGAATGCCTGACTTAGCGTGTGTTCAAGTTCTTTACTCAGCATATTGCTATCCGCCTATTGTCATTGCAGCCATCTCAATCCTGTTCCATGGTGCACTGTAAGGGATGCCCATGTCTTTGGGCATAACTATTCACTTGTTCCACTTTGGCTTCAGCGATCTCGAATGTAAAGATACCGCACAAAGCCTGTCCTTCTGTGTGCACTTGTAACATGGTTCGTGTGGCACGTTCACGTCCCATTTCAAACAATGTTTCCAAAACCTCCACCACAAAGTCCATTGGCGTGTAATCATCATTCATCATGATCACCCGATATTTGGGTGGCTGTTTTAGATCAGGTTTAGATGGCGCAACCGCAAAATCTTGCTCGGCTTGCCAATCTTGATCACGTTTGTCTGCCATAGCAAAAATCAACTCGCTGCATCAACCATCTGTTTGAGTTCACCGTTTTCATACAGTTCCATAATAATGTCACACCCGCCAATTAATTCACCATTAATATAAAGCTGAGGGAAAGTCGGCCAGTCAGCATAACGGTGAAGATTTTCACGTACTTCCGGGTCAGCCAGTACATTTACATAAGCAAATTCTGAGCCACAGGCAGTGATGGCTTGTGACGTGCGACTGGAAAATCCGCATTGTGGAAATTCAGGCGTGCCCTTCATAAACAATATCACCGAGTTTGATTCAATTGCCTGCTTAATGCGTTCCATAATATCCATCGTTATTACCTCTTTTATTTGTATAGTTGTAGCAGATGGGGGCACCTGCTGTTAATTCAAGATTACGCCTTTGATTAAGGTCGTTGCAATAGCCCTAACACACCATCAAGACCACAGTGATTCAAAGCGGTATCTGCAGCATCCTGCACTTTGGGTTTGGCATGATAAGCCACGCTCATGCCAGCTTCAGCCATCATCAAAAGATCATTTGCACCATCACCAATCGCCACTGTCTGGTGTTTTTCAATATCCAGTTCGGCACAGCAGTTAATTAAAAAATCCGCTTTGGCCTGAGCGCCGCAAATGTCACCTGTAACATAGCCTGTCAGATAACCGTTTTCATGTTCCAGCACGTTGGCCTGAGTGAAGTCGAGATTCAGACGTTGCTTGAGTTTATCGGTGAAAAAAGTAAAACCACCAGATACCAGCGCTGTTTTTATATCGGCCTGCTGCACCGTTTTTAACATCAGCTCTGCACCAGGATTGAGCATCAAGCGCTCGTTATAAACCCGATCCAGCATATCGATGGGTAATCCTTCCAATAACGCTACCCGTTGTTTGAGTGATGTTTCAAAATCAATTTCACCTCGCATTGCGGCTTCGGTAATCGCTGCCACCTGGGGTTTAAGATTCATGAAGTCGGCAATTTCATCAATACATTCAATAGTGATTAATGTTGAATCCATATCCATGACTATCAAACGACAATTATCTGTTTCAAAGCCAGCAGGGAGAACGTTGATATCGACTGAATACTGTCTTCGCAACATAGACAAATCCGCATGCTGGGTATTTTCAATCAATGCATAACTATCTCGCCATTCATACTGGCCGGTTAATTTTTCGGCAATTTCACTGGCCAGTTCCCGATTTAGTTGAGGTCCCTGAACAATTATCTGTGTCATGATTTTTCCAGTCTTAAAATGACAAACGGCGAACTGACTTTACGCCAGCTCGCCGTATGCAAAAACAATGGTGTTGATTAATTCAATAATAGTTATTTCGCTTCATTCTGATAACGCGTAACACTATCAACAATTTCCTGTTTAGCCGCATCAATTCCGGCCCAACCTTCAATTTTCACCCATTTGTTTTTTTCCAGATCTTTGTAATGTTCAAAGAAATGCGCAATCTGATTCAGCAAAAATTCCGGCACATCATTGATGTCTTTGACATGGTCGTACATTTTGTCATGCGGAACCGCAACAACTTTGGCATCTTCGCCTTTTTCATCGGTCATTTTCAGCATGCCGACAGGACGACATGCCACCACGCAACCGTTAATTAATGGAAAAGGCGTCACAACCAGAACATCAACCGGGTCACCATCATCCGATAAAGTATTCGGTACATAACCATAATTTGCCGGATAGAACATGGCGGTATTCATGAAACGATCGACAAACAGCGCACCGGTTGCTTTATCGACTTCATATTTGACCGGATTAGCATTTGCGGGGATTTCGATAATAACGTTGATATCTTCAGGCAGGTTGCTGCCAGGGCCGACACGGTCAAGGTTCATAAAGCGATTGCTCCAGTAATTAATTGGGAAAAAATAAACCCGGCAATTATAAAAGAAACTGTCGGGCCATCAAAGTCGATATCCATTTTCCACTACCGACTGAAAAAATAAACGGCGACACTCAACAGTAATAACGAAAATAATCGACGTAACCAATGTGAAGACAACCTTTTTGCCAGTCCTGCCCCAAATTGGGCAAAAAACACGCTGGTAACAATAATGCCAATAAATGCCTGCCAATGCACAAAGCCAGTCTGCCACTCAGACTGCCCGCCTATGTCGCTGGGTGCAAACACGATAAAACCAATGCCCCCGGCAATTGCAATCGGTAATCCGCAACATGCTGCAGATCCAATGGCCTGCTGAATACTGAGACGAGCCATCACCAAATAAGGAACAACCAATGTGCCGCCACCGATGCCCACTAGCGCACTTATCACACCACTTACCAAAGCATAAATCATTGAAGGTAAACGGTTTAATAATGAGGGGTAGGATGCTGTCGCATTGGGTAACCAAATACGTATTGCCATCACTAACGAAAATATCGCAAACAGTATCTGCAGTTTATCGCCACTTATTGAGCTTGCCAGCAACGCGCCACTAAAAGCACCAATAATAAGTCCCGGTATCAATCTGCGAACCGCCAGAAAGGCAATATTGCCCAGCCGCCAGTGAGCCAGTATGGACGACATGGAAGTAACAATAATTGTCATCAACGAAGTCGCAACTGCCATATGAATCAGATACTCATTAGGTAACCCCTGTTTGCTGAACAACCAGACCAATACAGGCACAATTACCAGTCCACCACCAATACCAAAAAGTCCGGCAAGGGTGCCGGCCACCATGCCAGCTGCGGCATAACTCAACCATTCAATCCACATTGGCTTCACATCCATGGGTTATGCTGCATTTTTTCGCTAAAATCATTTTATTTCCAAGCTGAACGTTTTTTAAAGCTTAACCCGCCAGCCCCAAACGGGTCTTACATTTAACGGATATTGAAGTGTCAAATCATACTGTTACGCACCGCCAAGTTTGGCATATTGCCGGCCCAATGATCATTGCAAATATCTCGACCCCGCTGCTGGGCATGGTTGATACCGCCATGGTTGGTCACCTCAGTGCGGCTCATTACCTCGGTGCCGTGGCAATTGGCAGTATGATTTTCACCTTTGTTTTCTGGGGATTTGGTTTTCTCAGAATGGCAACCACCGGTCTGACATCGCAAGCCTATGGGGAGAGTAATACCCCAAAAATGCAGGCGGTATTAATGCAAGCCATCTGGCTGGCGCTGATAATTGCGCTGTTATTACTGTTGATACAAGTCCCCATCCGTAACCTTGCTTTGCAACTGGTCAGTAGTAGCGTTGATGTCGAACGTTACGCTGCCGTTTATTTTGATATACGCATCTGGAGCGCACCAGCGACACTTATCAATTACGCCATACTGGGTTGGCTTATTGGTCGTGAAGCATCAAAAGCAGCTTTGCTGATGGTGCTGGTCATCAATATCACAAATATTCTGCTGGATGCCTTATTTGTCATGGGGCTGGGAATGGATGTGGATGGTGTTGCTCTGGCATCGGTTATCGCTGAATACACCGGTCTGCTGATGGGGTTTTTATTACTTAAACATTACGGACTGAATAAAACCGGTATTCGTTTATCACTCAGTAAGAAAGTGCTGCAACAAAGTCGTCATGGCTTAAATGTTCATGGCAATGTGATGATCAGAACCTTTTTGCTCATTTCTTGCTTTGCCTTGTTCACCACACAAGGTGCCCGTCAGGGAGATACCGTATTGGCTGCCAATAGTGTGCTGTTGAACTTTATTACTCTGATGGCCTTTGTACTGGATGGGTTTGCCAATGCCACTGAAGCATTAACCGGAAAGGCCATAGGTCTTAAATCTCCTTCCATGTTAAAAAGGGCACTGCGGTTGACCGCATTCTGGTCGGTATTAATGGCGGCTTTGTTTTCGCTGACTTATCTGCTGTTAGGCGAATGGATTATTCGACTGTTAACCGGTATTGATGCGGTTATCGAATTCGCCACCATGTATCTTATCTGGGTGATTATCGCGCCATTAATTGCGGTGTGGTCATATCTGCTGGATGGGCTGTTCGTTGGTGCCACCCGTAGTCAGGAGATGCGCAACACCATGCTGTTTTCAGCATTATGTTGCTACCTGCCCGCTTTTTATCTACTGCAACCGTTTGGTAATCATGGTTTATGGGCTGCTTTGATTATTTTCCTTGCGGCACGGGGCATTTCTCAAAGTATTTACGTCAATAGCATAATGCGAATGGCAGATACCGCTTAACGGTATTTTTTCAATTCTGCTGTTTAGTGGGCCATAAGCGACGATCGTGACCGGAACGACGTTTTACATGACTCAAATCAAACCGAATCGACTCTCGCCGCTCAAGACTCTGTCGTCGCTGATATCGGCGGCGATCATCATCCCCATCACAGAGCTCATATTCAGGTGCCTGGACACGCTGTTGTTCAGACTGGCTCATGACAGACGTCTCCGTATAGGTTGTTATCTGATCTTTACGCCGCAAAAAAACCTATGTCAACGTACTTAGGGTCTGTTTATCTTTCCTAGCCACCACTGCTGGAGGCTATTTTTTCGTCCAACTAGACGGAAATCATGCGATGAAGTCGTTCTACTTAAATCATTTACAACGCCGTGGGGCGGAAAAATAGTCCCAGCCCTTCGGGTTGTGACTATGAAAGATAAACAGACCCTAGCAGTTAAAGGTTTGTTTTATATGTGTAACCGGACAATCAAACTGCAACAGACTGGCTTTGAGCTGCAATCCATCGTGACTTTTTCTGCCGTAGCGAGAGTCCCCGCTAACCGGATGCCCTATTGAGGCGCAGTGACGGCGAATTTGATGCATACGTCCGGTTTCAATGGAGACCTTTAACTGTGTGCGATTTTGTTCAGGATCATAAGCATCGTTTTCGAAATGGCTGATGGCATGTTTACCATCCAGTGGCGTATTCACGGTCAGTTGTTGCCAGCTCACCTCACCATCTACCTGGATCTGGTAATTTTTTTCAATCTTGCGCTGCTGGAACAGGCTGGACAACTGAGCCGCCGCTTTTTGCTGGTGCGCAATGATCATCAAGCCATAGGCTTCACGATCCAGGCGCTGTACCAGAAAACTTTGTCTCGGCTTATCAAACGCCAACTCGGAGACTCGCAGCAGGCTGCAGTGATCCCCCCACTCGGTACCTTGTGCCAACATACCGGCTGGTTTGAACCAGACACTGTATACACCAAAATCATGCAACAACTGTGGGGTTTCAGGGATTTGGTCCAATAACCGCTTATCGTAATAAAACCCCAGCACATCACCGGAATTCAAGGTTTTTGTTGCTCGGCGCAACCGCTGACTACGTTTGCCTTTTTGTAACCAAACGGCGCCCTTGTTCATCGCCTGCTTAATTTGCTGACGGGAAATTTCGCAGCGGGCAGCCAGCAAATCAATAGCATTTGCCGGACCTTTATCCACCTGTATTTTTAACTCGAAACGAGCATGATGATCAGACATTTTATGAAATAGCGCTTTGGCGTAGAATAACGATTTATTTTAATAGGTATCCGTAATGTTTATACCGCAATTAAGCGCTTGTTGTCTTGCTTTAGTCTTTGCCATGGCGGTTCAGGCGGATGCTTATAAGTGGGTTGATGATAATGGTGATGTTATCTACTCACAAACCCCACCTGTCGATAAACCCTATGAAAAAATGGGGACACCTCCTCCGCCATCAATCAACCCCGAAGCGGCCAAAAAGCAAGTTGACTCGCTGATTGAACAGCAAAAAGCAACTGATAAAGCCCGCAAAGAGCAACAACAAAAACAGCAGCAGGAACAGCTTGCCGCGGAAGCCTTGGCAGAAAACTGTCAAGCTGCAAAATATAATTTACAGCAATACCAGGATAATCCCGGCCGCCGGATGATGGATGAGCAGGGCAATGTCACCCGCCCCACCGAAGAAGAAAGACAACAGAAAATAAGCAAACTTCAACAGCAAATTAATAAATTCTGTGAATAGGAGAAGTAACCATGCCTTATTTAAATATTGTGACCAATCAACCTATAAATGATGAAGCCGCGTTATTGAAAGTGGCCAGTAAAACCGTGGCAAAGGCATCCGGCAAACCGGAAAGTTATGTGATGATTGCGGTTGAATCCAAAACCGCGATGTCCTTTGGTGGCAGCACTGAGCCTGCAGCGATTCTTGATTATCGATCGCTTGGCTTGCCCAGTGACCGCAAGGCTTTATCTGATGCTTTATGTACGATGATCGAAGAGCAGATTGGCGTAAGCGGCAGTCGGACTTATATCAGCATGACCGACTCCGAACGACAGAACTGGGGCTGGGATCACAGTACCTTCTAACCAAATCCAACTGCGCTGATATTTTCTGTCAGCGCAGTTTTTTAATTCAACAACAGGAATCACGTTTTCCATGCGTACTTCAAAGCTCCTTATTTCCACATTAAAAGAAACACCGGCCGACGCGGAGATTGTCAGTCATCAATTGATGTTACGTGCCGGGTTAATCCGTCGCCTCGCTTCTGGTCTGTATACCTGGCTGCCGATGGGATTAAGGATATTGCGTAAGACCGAAGCAATTGTGCGCGAGGAGATGAATAGAGCTGGCGCTCAGGAAGTGTTAATGCCTTCCGTGCAACCGGCAGAACTCTGGCAGGAAAGCCAGCGCTGGGAAAAATACGGCCCTGAATTGCTGCGCATCACTGATCGTCACCAGCGTGAATTTTGTTATGGACCTACTCACGAAGAAGTTATTACTGATCTGGTACGTCAGGAAATTCGTAGCTACAAGCAATTGCCCGTCAATTTCTATCAGATCCAAACCAAATTCCGTGATGAAATCCGTCCGCGGTTTGGTTTGATGCGTGCCCGCGAATTTCTAATGAAAGATGCCTATTCGTTCCATGTAGATCAAGCCTCTTTACAGCAAACCTATGATGATATGTACGCTACCTATACGCGTATATTTGAACGTATTGGCCTAAACTTCCGTGCGGTACTGGCTGATACCGGCAGCATTGGCGGTAATGCTTCTCATGAATTCCACGTGTTAGCCAGTTCTGGTGAAGATGCGATTGCATTCAGTAACGATAGTGATTATGCCGCCAATGTCGAATTAGCTGAAGCCGTCAAACCGGCTGGCGATCGTCCTGCTGCGTCTGCCACCATGCAAACCGTGGATACACCATATAAACATACCATTGAAGATGTCAGCGCCTTTTTGAAGGTACCGGATTCACAATGTCTGAAAACCTTATTGGTCGAAGGCAAAGCTAAAAACAGCGTTGTTGCCTTGGTATTGCGTGGCGATCACGAGCTCAATGAAATTAAAGCGGAAAAATATCCATTAATTGCTGCCCCACTGACCTTTGTCACACCGGAGCAAGTGCATGAGGCTACCGGTGCCAACATCGGCTCCATCGGTCCGATCGGTCTGAAAATCCCAATGATTGTCGATCATGCGGCAGCAAATATGGCTGATTTTGTCTGTGGCGCCAATGAAGATGAAAAACATCTGACTGGTGTGAACTGGGGTCGTGATTGCCCGGAACCGGAAACAGCTGACTTACGTAATGTGGTCGCCGGGGATCCGAGTCCGGATGGTCATGGAACACTGGAAATTGCTCGTGGTATTGAAGTGGGTCATATCTTCCAGCTTGGTGAAAACTACAGTAGCAAACTGAATGCCGTGGTATTGACTGAAACAGGAAAATCCCAGGTGATTACCATGGGCTGTTACGGTATTGGCGTTTCGCGTGTGGTGGCTGCAACCATTGAACAGAACAACGACGAAAACGGCATTATCTGGCCACAGGCTATTGCGCCATTTGAAGTGGTACTTGTACCGGTCAACGCACATAAATCACAACGGGTTCGCGATAAAGCCGAAGAAATTTATCAACAATTGCTTGCTGCCGGTGTGGATGTGTTGCTTGATGATCGTGGCTTGAGACCTGGTGTCGCTTTTGCTGATATGGAGCTAATCGGCATTCCACATCGTCTGATTCTGGGCGAACGCGGACTGGATAACGGTGTGATTGAATATAAGCACCGTGCGTCTGGTGAAGCGGACGAGTTCGCTTTGGACGATGTCCTTACGGCAATTCAACAGAAGTTAGCGCAATAAACATGACGGTGATTCACCAACAGGACTTTGTGCAAAGCATCGCTGATGCGTTGCAGTTTATTGCCAATTATCATCCCAGGGATTTTATTCAAGCCATGAGCAAAGCTTATGAGCGTGAACAATCTCCAGCAGCAAAAGATGCGATTGCACAGATTCTGGTTAATTCACGGATGTGCGCTGAAAACAATCGGCCAATTTGTCAGGATACCGGCATTGTTAATATCTTTCTCAAAGTCGGCATGCAAGTGCAATGGGAGACCGATCACAGTCTGGAAGATATGGTGAATGAAGGCGTACGTCAGGCCTATCAACATCCTGATAATGTGCTGCGAGCCTCTATCGTTGCCGATCCCCTTGGCAGTCGTAAAAATACCGGCGATAACACGCCAGCGGTGATTTATACCGAGCTGGTTCCTGGCGACAAGATAGAAATCGATATTGCTGCCAAAGGCGGTGGCAGTGAAAACAAAGCCAAGTTCACCATTTTGAATCCCAGTGACAGCCTGGTCGATTGGGTGCTGGAAACGGTTCCCAAAATGGGTGCGGGCTGGTGTCCACCGGGTATGCTGGGTATTGGCATTGGCGGCACTGCCGAAAAAGCAATGCTGATGGCCAAACAAAGCCTGATGGAAGATATTGATATTCAGGATTTGATTGAGCGCGGCCCGCAAACGGCGACTGAACAGTTACGCGTTGAGTTATATGAAAAGGTCAACAACCTGGGCATTGGTGCACAAGGCTTGGGTGGTCTGACAACGGTGCTGGATATCAAAATCAAGGATTATCCAACGCATGCAGCCTCTTTACCGGTGGCAATGATTCCCAACTGTGCAGCCACCCGTCATGTGCATTTCATGCTGGATGGATCGGGCCCGGCAACATTTGCCCCACCCTCATTAAATGACTGGCCGCAAATCACCTGGCAGGCGGCGGAAAACACCCGACATATCAACCTTGATACGGTCACGCATGATGAAATAAAACAATGGCAACCGGGTGACACATTACTACTGACGGGTCATTTTTTAACCGGTCGCGATGCCGCCCATAAAAAAATTGCTGATTTACTGGACCGTGGTGAAGCGTTACCGGAAGGTCTGGATTTTCGTAATCGGTTTATCTATTACGTCGGGCCTGTAGATCCGGTTAAAAATGAAATTGTCGGCCCAGCCGGCCCGACTACTGCAACCCGGATGGATAAATTCACTGAAACCATGCTTGCTAAAACCGGTCTGTTAGGCATGATAGGTAAAGCCGAACGTGGTGAGCAAACGGTTGATTTGATTAAAAAGTATCAGTCTACCTACTTGATTGCCGTTGGCGGTGCAGCCTATCTGGTTTCAAAAGCGATTAAATCTTCAAGGTTAGTTGCTTTTGAAGAATTGGGCATGGAAGCGATACGCGAGTTTTATGTAGAAAACATGCCAGTCACCGTAGCTGTTGATAGTCAAGGAAGCTCGGTACATCAGACTGGTCCTCAGGAATGGCAGCGGAAAATTGCTGACATTCTCATTAAAACGATAACAACTTAGAGAAATCATTATGGGCATTGCAATAAGTTTACATTTACTGGCTTCGGTCATTTGGGTAGGCGGATTATTTTTCGCTTTTATGTTTTTACGCCCCGCCGCCGCGACATTACTTGAACCGGAACAGCGCTTTCCACTTTGGGAAAATGTGTTCAAGCGATTTTTCCCCTGGGTTTGGGCTTCTGTGATCACCATTTTGATTAGCGGATTTGGCATGCTATTTATGATGGGCGGCATGGGTGCGGTTGGGGTTCATGTACACATCATGTTGCTGTTGGGCATTTTTATGATTTTGTTGTTTCTGCACGTATTTTTTAACCCGTACCGCAAACTCAAGTGGGCAGTTGCCGAACATGATTGGATAGCTTCAGCCAATGAACTGGATAAAATTCGTAAATTTGTTCGAGCAAATCTCATTCTTGGGTTAATTGTGATTGTCATTGGCTCGGCTGGCCGCTATTTTTAGATCCTATGACTGCTAAACCTTTTTTTATCCTGCTATGTTCGCTCCTGTTAACAGGTGGCGTGCTGGCAAATGAAATAAAACAGGTTCGAGACGGTGACGGTGTGGTGGAGTTTACCAATGCCGATATTGATGTACGTAAGCCAACGTCAATTAACAGCAATAAAACCATTATTTATAAATCGCTTTCCAATGATGGCGAAAGTTTCAGTTTTTCCGATAAAAGACCGCTGAATGGTGACTTCGAAGTGCTGGCTTATGATTGTTACGCCTGTAATCCGACCTCCAAGATCAATTGGCATACCATTAGCCTGAATACCTCGGATTATGCTGATACGGTTAAAACTATGGCAGGTAAATACAAGGTAGATGCCGCTCTTGTAAGAGCGGTGATTCATGCTGAATCAGCGTTTAATGCCAAAGCACTCTCGAAAAAAGGGGCACAAGGCTTGATGCAATTAATGCCCGGGACAGCTAAGGATCTCGGTGTCACCAACGCGTTTGATGTGCAGCAGAATATTGAGGGTGGCGTGAAATACCTGTCGGGATTACTTGATACGTTCAATGGCAACATAAAACTCGCGACTGCAGCCTACAATGCCGGCCCCGGCGCAGTGAGACGATACAAGGGGATTCCACCCTTTGCTGAGACAGAGGTGTATGTTGAGCGTGTTGGCATTTTGCATCAGCGATATGGGCAGGAAGGTTAATTCATTCAACTCAATTTGCTCATTAAACGCTATTGCTACTCTTAATAAGGGATCGACTGTTTGTCTAATTTTAGCTTATTTCGAAAACGGTCTATGTGGTTCCCCACCGTCTGGGGATGGTTGGTGTTTTTAGTACTATTGGTGATTGGCAGCCTGTTTTTATTAAAACAACTTGCTATGATTCTCGCCCCCAACTCGCCTGTTGCAGAACGAACCTATCTGGTTGTTGAAGGCTGGCAGGATGAAAACAGCCTGTTATCTGCCTTAGCCATATTTAACGCAGAACAATATCAATACATGATTACCACTGGCGGCCCTAATGATCGCTTTATCAATCCAGCCCATGCCTCGCATGCAGAACAAGCCGGAGCTTTTATGCTGGCTCAGGGAATACCTGCAGCGCAATTGATCGTGATACCGACCCCTGAATCAGCTCAGGAACGCACCTATCTGAGCGCCGTGATGGTCAGGGATTGGTTAACTTTAAAAGGGTTAGCTGTAAATGAATTGAATGTGCACACCAGCCATGTACATGCCAGACGCACCCGCAGTCTGTATCAACAGGCCTTTCCTAATATTAAAATTGGTATTTATGCCGCCGCTCCACAGAGCTTTGAGCTTAAACAATGGTGGAAAAGCAGTGATGGCGCCAAATCCGTAATCACCGAATTGATTGGTAATGCCTGGGTGGCCTGCTGTTTTCAACCCGGCGAACCCGGATCACATTATGAAAAGTGGGCTGTCGAGAAAAGCCGATCTACATCAGACATTCGGTAATCGCAAAGTTAACGTACCCTCGCGCTGGGTCATATCAAGATGTTTCATAAAACTCATACCGAGCAACACAATATCGTCAGACATATGTGGGTTAATATGCGCCTGAATATGTTGTAGTTTGATTGCTCCCAACTGCACAGTATCTAATTCCGTGGCATAAACGGGTACCACTCCATTTGCCGTATTGACCATCGCCTGTCGCCCCTGCTTCAGGCCCGCCTCTCTGGCAATTCCTGCCGGTACGCTAATATTTGTTGCCCCCGTATCCAGCAAAAAAGTCACTTCGTGACCATTGATAAATCCAGGAGCAAGATAATGTCCTGCCTGATTTCGCGATAACACGACATCTGCCCCCAATCCAACCTCCATTTCCACCAGATGGCGGTTGGGATTATATTTCTGTTCAATAAAACCATTAAAAAATAATGTTAACGATCCCATTAATAATAACCAGAAAACAATGGTAAATGCTTTGGAAGAGCCTTGTTGAGGTGCTGGATTCATTTTCATTTAAGGTAATGTAGTTAAGATAAAAACCATTTCAATATAACAATAGTCAGAATGACATTATGCGGGCAAGACGCATAAATTACATCCAAATAGAGAGAGATAAGCAAATGAACACACGTAGCCTGATGGATAAACTTTTACAATCTGGTCAGCAATTTTTGGACAAGCAAAGTAATGCTTCCAGCAAAGGCAGTGGTGAGAATAAGATTGGTCAGTTTTTAACTGGCGCAGGGGGTGGTGCTTTAGCGGGAACAGCCGTGGGTCTACTGCTAGGTAACAAAAAAGCACGCAAAATGGGCGGCAGCGTACTGAAATACGGTGGTGTCGCGGCACTTGGTGCGGTGGCCTTTAAAGCCTATCAAAGCTGGCAACAGAACAATCAGCAAACGGTGCCACAAACACCTCCTCAAACCATTGACAGATTGCCTGCACCAGAAGCTGAACGTCACAGTCAGGTGATCCTGCAGGCCATGATCGGTGCAGCCAAGGCGGATGGCCATATTGATGATCAGGAGCGCCTGTTAATTGATCAGCAAATTGCTGAATATACCGATGATCCCGAATTACAAAGTTGGATAGATTCAGAGTTAAAAAAACCGGTCAACCCGGTTGAAATTGCTAAATTAGCATCAACTCAGGAAATGGCTGCTGAAATCTATCTGGCCAGTTTAATCATGATTGATGAAGATAGTTTTATGGAAAAAGCTTATCTGGATGAACTGGCTCGTCAGCTGAATCTCGATCAGGCGCTAAAAGCCGAAATCCATCAGGCTAAGAATAACGCTGTCTCATGATATGCTTTGCGCATGTCATTTTTACCTACGCTTTTTATCATGTTGCTGGGCACCAGTTTTGCCCAGTCAACAACCATTTTTGATACTGTTTCAGGCGAAACAGTTCATCCAGAACTGACCACTGGTAATTGTGCTGACTGCAATCTGTCAGAACAGACTAAATGGTATTTCAACAATGAAATCATCGCCCACCTTCCAACCCCTGCTTCATCATTAGTCAACCTGCCAGAATGGTTGGAAAAACAACCTGAAATCAACGACGACATCCCCATCTGGATTGCTTCACCCACGTTGATAGAGCCGTCACAGCTCAACGCTTCAGGCCACTCCATCAGTATAAATAATGGACAAAAAATCAATTTTAAAACCGTTGATCAAATCCCTCAGAACCAGTCGTTCTGGAATCAGGATACCACCGGCTTTTTTAACCAACGTGATATACGCCTACGCGGTGAGTGGATTGACGATCAATTTATTGCCCGCACTGTCTGGCCGCTGGATTTTACTATTACCAACTCTCAATTATTGCCCTTTAATAAAGATGAAGATTTACAAACCCTGGTCCAGGCAGATGATGGTGGTGGTGTACGGCAACCACATCAAAGCCGGCTATTATGGGAACGCAACCCCGGTTCTGCCCTGGGAGCAACCGGAAAACCGGTTTTTGGTCTGATGCTCAATGGAGCTCAGGGAGATGATCATGAAGCCCTTGCAGGGCATTTCGCCGTGGTCACTGGACAATTTAACGCTGATGGCAGTTACCATGACTGGCTGGTGAATAATTTCTACAACCTTGATGTCATCAGTGAAAAAGGCATTTTAGCTGCCGTCACCCCGATGGATAATTATCTGGCCGATCTCAATGCAGGACAGAGTTACTATCGTCCATCCTACATGCTGGTTGCGACACTAAAACATGGCCAAGCAGCCACCGAGTTTCAGCAATCAATTAACCAGGTAATGAACTATTTTTACCGGCATGAATTTATCTATAACCATGCTGATGCCAATTGCACTGGTATCAGCATCGACACATTACGTGCGTTAGATTGGAAAGTACCTGAACGGGGCATAAATGGTTATGTGCAGGCTATCGGTGCGTATTTTTATACGGCAATTACCGAAATGGATTGGGATGCTGCCAGACAAATTTATGACTATCTCACCACTGAAACAACACGGCTATTACCCGCAGTGGCATTTGATGCCATTGGCGAGGATTTGATGAATTTAACCGCTGCTGAACCTTCTCGTATTTTGACTGATTTTGAGCAGACACTTGCCGATTCGATTGAAGCCATCTGGTTTGTCCGGATTCCACAAATCCCATCAAGTCGGGTATCAGGAGGTGCACCGGTATATAGCTTTAGCGAATACCTTGAAACGGCTCCAGCTGATAGAGATGAGTGGGTGACCATTGAATTACCACAACGGGATATTCCACCCTCTTTGAAAGACCGTGAGCCAGTCAATCCGAAGCCCCATCCTCTACCCTGGCCCATTGTAGTCATCCTGTTCGGCCTGAGCGGTTTTGTTATCTTGGCTTTACGTAAACTGTTGAATCGTTTTCAGCGAAAATAAAAGCCTGCATTGACTATCACACCTGCAGCAGCAAACGGCACGACTTCAAGGTTTACCCTGCGATGCTGAACACCAAAAGCCGGCAAAATGACCGATGCAACGCCCAGATCATTCAAGGGAATTTTATCTTTATATTCCCCGCGATAGCCATACAAAAGCCCAGCGGTCAGTTTGGCGTACGCATGGGTATTTTCGGCTAAAGCATAGTCGTAGCGACCGCCACCGTAAAGATAGAGCGTTTGCTGGTCATAGCTGTTTTTGAACGTCGCTCCGCCCACTAACCAACGAACATCGTCACGCCAACTGGCTTGATTGGGATTCACAAACAACTTCACGTCATCATTGAAATAATATTCAAGATTGATCAATTTCTGATGGTTATTGTGATCGGGCTCCGGATTATAGTGTCTGGTCCAGACAGAGGTCTGCAATAAAATCTCATCACCTCCGGTAAGGATACCTTTGGCATGAACAGGACTCATCAAAATCAAAGAAAGCATCAACAGTTTTTTCATAGCAATACGACTTTTCACTTAGTTGGCAGTTCCAGACTTTTGACTGCCTGTGCTTTTACGACGTAACCACTTTTCGACCTCCAAAATTAAATACATCACCACACCTACAGCAAGAATTTCAATACCGTGACGCAAGCCAATAGGTCTCGTTTCAAATAAGGTATTCATAAAAGGTGCGTAGGTAAATATCAACTGCAAGACTATTACCAAGCCGATTGAAATAAATACGATATAGGAAGTAAACCATTGTTTTATAGACCATGAAGCGCTGCTTAAACAACGTACATTAAACAAATAAAATACTTCCATAACGACCAGCGTATTGACGGCATAAGTTCGGGATTGTTCTAGCGACGCCCCCTGAGATTGGGTCCATAAAAACATGCCATAGACCCCGATCACAAACAGTAATGATACAAAAGTGATTCGCCATACCAGAAAACCTGAAAGCATTTTTTCATCACGCTGCCTTGGCTGACGCTGCATCGCATTATCTTCGCCCGGTTCAAATGCCAGGGATAGCGCCAGAGCGATTGAGCTGACCATATTAATCCATAAAATTTGCAATGGCGTTATCGGCAAGGTCATGCCAGCCATCACCGCCACGATAATACTCAATGATTCACCACCATTGATGGGCAATAAAAATAAAATGGCTTTTTTCAGGTTGTCATACACTGTGCGGCCTTCTCGCACAGCTTTTGCAATTGAAGCAAAATTATCATCAGCAAGCACCATTTCAGCCGCTTCCTTGGCCGCTTCCGTGCCGCCATGTCCCATCGCAATCCCGACATCAGCTCGTTTCAATGCCGGTGCATCATTGACACCATCACCGGTCATCGCAACAACATGACCATTTGCCTGCAAGGCACTGACTAACCTGAGTTTATGTTCTGGTGCTGTTCGCGCAAAAACATCGGTTTGCTGAACCGAGTGCTGCAATTCCGTATCACTCAATTGAGTGAGATCATGGCCGGTGAGCACGTTATCGGTATTCTTCAGACCCAGTTTTATCGCAATGGCACCGGCGGTGGCAGCATGATCGCCGGTGATCATTTTGACCTGAATTCCCGCCTTATGACATTCACTGACTGCTGTGATGGCTTCTTCACGAGGTGGATCAATCAATCCGATCAGGCCCAGCAATACCAGTCCCTGGTCTAAATCCTCGAATTGCAATTCACCGGTATTGTGATCTACCGTTTTAGTGGCTACGGCCAATACACGCTGGCCGTCTGCGGCAATTTTTTCAATCTGTGAATGCCAATAGGCCTGATCGACTTCGACATCACCTTCATCAGTACGCTGTAATTCACATAATTCGATTAGTTTTTCCGGTGCACCTTTAACCGCTATAAAATCATGCCCCTGATGATCATGATTTAACGTGGCCATAAAACGATGTGCTGTATCAAAAGGAATCACATCACGACGCGGATAATATTGTTTCAACTCCTCCAGCGTGAAATCCGCTTTTAATGCCGCTGTGAGCATCGCTGCTTCCATCGGGTCCCCTTCAGCCAACCAATCATCATCACGTCGCTTTAAGGCAGAATCATTGCAAATAGCCGCACAGCGTAAAAGTAGCGTTAAAGTCGGGTGCTGTTCCGTTTCAATGGCCTGATTATCTATGGTGAACTCACCTGCCGGCGAGTAGCCCACCCCACTGACGGAATAGCTGTTTGCTACACTCACCACTGTAGAAACGGTCATTTCATTGCGGGTTAAGGTACCGGTTTTATCCGAACAGATAATCGAGACAGCGCCCAGTGTTTCTACTGCTGGCAAGCGCCGGATAATGGCATTGCGCCTCGCCATACGTTGCACACCAATGGCCAGCGTGATAGTCAAAATAGCGGGTAAACCTTCGGGAATACCGGCGACAGCCACGCCGACGACAATCATGAACATTTCGATAGCCGGCGTCTGATTCAACCAGTAACCGTAGCCGAACACCAGGGCCGCAATCACCATAATGACCAAAGTCAACCAGCGAGAAACTACCGAAATCTGCTGTAATAACGGAGTAGTGAGATTTTCGATATCGGAAATCATGCCACTGATACGGCCAATCTCGGTATGCGCGCCAGTGGCAACGACAACACCATGTCCCTGGCCGGAGGTCACTAATGTACCTGAGTACACCATACACAGCCGATCGCCTAATACAGCATCAACCGTGACCGGTTCACTGTTTTTTTCAACAGCAACTGACTCGCCGGTTAATACGGCTTCCTGAATCTGTAAACCTTTAGCATTGAATATTCGTAAATCCGCTGGCACTTTATCGCCAGGTTCCAATACCACCACATCACCGGGAACAAGTTGATCTGCTTCAACCCTAAGACGATGTCCATCACGAATAACCGTGGCATGAGGTGCCAACATATCTTTGATGGCATCCAGCGCTTTTTCGGCTTTACCCTCCTGAACAAAGCCGATTAGAGTATTTAATATAACAACAGCAAGGATCACCCAAAAATCAATCCAGTGACCTAATAAAGCTGTTACAAACGCAGCCCCTAACAAAACATAAATCAGCAGATTATGCATTTGGGCGAATAGTCTGGCTAACGCTGAACGCCCTTTTGTACGAGGCAAGTGGTTGGCACCGAATTGCTGCAGACGTTGCTCGGCTGTTTCAGCATCAAGACCATGCTTCTGGCTATCCAGCTGCGATAACGTATCCTGCGAATCAAGTTGATGCCATGGTTTTTGAAAGGGTTGTTGCTGCATATCTTCGTTCATTGGTAACTCCTGACAATGACCATAACGTTAGCATACCGATTTTAATCATCAGCCTGGGTGCCAATGACGTTTAACTTGATCTGCAGCAAGCTGCACAATAGGCTTATTGTCTAATTTTGTTCAAAGGAAATTATCATTAACACTATCAGTCTTTTAGGCAGTGGCTGGCTAGGCTTGCCATTAGCAACACAATTGCAAAAACAAGGCCTTACAGTAAACGCCTCTACTCGACATGCTGAACGATTCCCCGAACTCACTGATGTCGGCGCCAGCGCATTTATGGTTGATATTGATAATCTGACAGATATCAAAGAATTCCTGAACGCAGACATTCTGATTATTAATATCACCTCGAAAAATATCTCCGGTTTTGCCGATCTGATCCGACAAATTGAAACATCACCGGTTGAAAAAGTATTGTTTATCAGTTCTACCTCGGTGTATCAAAACCTGAATCGTGAAGTGAGTGAGGATGAATCAGCCGAAGACCACCACAGCCTGTTATGGCAAATCGAACAACTGTTTCAAAACAATACGCATTTCAAAACGACCATATTACGTTTCAGCGGCTTGATTGATAGCCGTCGCCACCCTGGCAGATTTTTCCGTAATGGTCGCAGAGTGCCACAAGCTGAGGCGCCGGTTAATCTGATTCATCTGGATGATTGTCTGGGGATTATCACTGCCATTTTGCAGCAGGAAGCCTGGGGCGAAATATTTAACGGCTGTGCAGAGACTCATCCCAGCAAGCGTGATTTTTACAGTTATGCCAGACAATTAATGGCTTTATCGCCACCCGAATTCGATACTGACAGTGATATTAAATACAAAATAATCAGTAATGATAAAATTAAAACCAAATTAAACTATACCTTTCAACACGCTGATTTAATGAAAATTATACTTTAATGAACACTCAAATCTGTCCCTGTTTAAGCGGTAATACATATCAAAACTGTTGTGGCTTATTGCATCAAGGTGATCAAACAGCTCATAGTGCAGAACAATTAATGCGTTCTCGTTACAGTGCCTTTGTAATGCAGAACATAACCTATTTACGAGCTACGCTACATGCTTCACAACAACAGACAGACGATGTGGCTACCTTGCAGCAAACGATGCAAACCACTCAATGGCTCGGCTTAACGATTGTGGATCAGACGGAAAATGGTGATGAAGCTGAAGTCGAGTTTATTGCTTTTTATGTGAATGACCCCATTGGCCAATTGCATGAGCGTTCACGATTTACTCGACAACAAGGTCAGTGGTTTTATCTGGACGGTGAGTTTTTAGCCCCTATTAAACTGGGTCGAAACGACACTTGTGTTTGCGGCAGCGGCAAAAAACTCAAACGCTGTCACGGGTAACGTTTTATTCACCTAAATAACGTTTACGTTTAGCGGGCTTTAGTTGCTGCAAATCCACCATCACTAAACCATCAATACAATTGCCGAAGTTAGCATCGATATTAAAATCAATAAACCGCACGCCACTCGGCTCACAAATATCGGCATACTGTTTATAAAGCGTTGGTACGGTGACATTCATATGTGCCAGTTGCTCACGCATCGCTGTAAAGTCACTCTCAGCGTCTTGATTAATAAACGTCGTGTTAGCCCGTTGCTGCAACTCTGCATCAGGTAAATAAGGCACTCTGGCACTGGCTAGGGATTCCGCATCGGCGAAATGCCTTTGATAAAAACTGACAATCAACGCCTTGGCAAAATCAGGATAAGTATTACTCAGACTGACCGGTCCGAACAGATAACGGATCTCTGGATAGCGTTTAAGATAAGCACCAATGCCATACCACAGATAATCCAGACTCCGTTTACCCCAGTATTTGGGGCTGACAAAGCTGCGGCCTAATTCAATACTGACCGGAAAATAATTGTGCATTGACGGATTAAACTTGAATAGCTCGCTGGTATAAACATCACGTCCTGCAACCAGAATACGTCCGACTTCGCCAATCCGGTAAGCACCTGCAATCTCAAGCTCCTGCTCATCCCACAATATCAGGTGCCGGTAATCCCGATCGTATTGATCTAAGTCCCGTTTTTTACCGGTTCCCTCTCCAACCTGTCTGAAGGTGATTTCCCGTAGCCGGCCAATTTCCTGCATAACGGCAGAATTCGTCTTATAATCAAACAGATATATCTTCTTGTTATCGGCTGTCTCACCCAATAACTCGGCTTGCTGTAATTCTTTTTTAATCGCCCGGCGTTCCTGTGGGTGAGCAATCGTCTGCTCAGTCACAAACAGCGGCTTTTTGCCTTTAGCCAGCCGATATAAATGACGACGTAATAATTTGGCTTTTTCAGCTTTGACCAATGGCAACTGTTCAATCTGTTGATAGGCAATCGGCTCCCCTACCCGCATCGATATGGTTTTAGAGTTTTTATTGAACATTTCATGTGCCAGCATCATGCCTGACAAGGGTTTGTAGACCATGGAAGCACTGTAAAACAGCGATGAGTTTCTGGCTTCAACGTAAATCGGCAAAATGGGCGCTTGGGTTTTTTTGGCAAAATTTAAAAAACCGCTGTTCCATTTCCCATCACGGACACCACCGGGACGGATACGTGAAACTTCTCCGGCAGGAAAAACAATGACAGCCTCATCATTATTCAAACACTCGACAATACGTGCCACGCTGCTTTTACGGGTGGATTTTGAAAGATTATCAACTGGCAGAAACAGTGAGCTTAATGCCGAAAAATTCAACAACATATCATTGGCGACGATTTTCACATCGCGTCTGACTTCTCCCACCAGTTTTAAAAGACATAAACCATCCAGCGCACCTAATGGATGATTAGCAACAATCACCACCCGACCAGTAGCTGGAATGTTGTTACGGTGACGATGGGTAATGCTGTAGCTGAAGTTAAAATAATCCAGAACTTCATCAATAAAATCAAAACCTTCAAGCTGCTTATGCTGTTCCAGGAAACGATTAACTTCTTGTTCGTGAGTGATTTTTCGGAGAAAGCCTAATGTCGGTATTCTGACCCAGGGTTTTTGATGTTGAAAATTAGGAAATTTTTGTTGAACGGCTTGTTCAATATTGAGCATACAATTTCTCTTTAAACTTCATTGAGTAGATTTTAAAGAGAATATGTGACAAAAAAATAACGGTTTGATGACTGTTCAATGACAGCCTGCAAACCGTTATCAATAATGTGTTTTAATTAAGCCGCCTGAACAGGAATAGCATGACGCATATGGGTAATATCGTTATTTTCATCAAGATATACCAGCGTCGGTTTGAAGTTTTTCAGTTCTTCTGCATCCATTGCAGTATAAGCACAGATAATGATGCGATCACCCGGTGATGCTTTATGCGCTGCCGCGCCATTTACCGAAATAATATTAGAATTGTCTTCGGCACGGATAGCATAGGTCACAAAACGTTCGCCATTGGCGACGTTATAGATATGGATTTGCTCGTACTCGTGAATGCCGGCGGCTTCGAGCAATTTACCATCAATCGCACACGAACCCTCATATTCCAGTTCGGAATGAGTTACACAGGCACGATGTAGTTTAGCTTTTAACAGTGTCAGATGCATAGCGGGAAAATTTCCGTCAGTAAGTCATATATTATCGCTTTTTCGGTATGCTCAAGCAAGGTTACAGGCAATATTGTCAATCAAACGTACGCTGCCAAGCCGCCCAGCCACCAGCAAACGTAGCGCTTTATCCACTGCAGGATCAGCCACTTGCAGGTCTTCATCCCGGCGAATATCAAAATAGTCCAGTGTGAATCCGGCAGCCGTTAATTGGGAATGGGCTTGCGACAATAAAACGTTCGCATCCTGGTTAGTCGTTTCCAGTTGTTGTTTAAGTTGTTTTAAACTTGAATACAAGCTAGCTGCCTGCTGTTTTTGTGCTTCAGTTAAATGCTGATTACGGGAACTCAAGGCCAGACCATTTTGTTGTCTTACCGTAGGCGCGCCCACAATTTTCACCGTAAGATTCAAATCGCTGACCAGTTTTCGAATCAGTAACAATTGCTGGTAATCTTTTTCGCCAAACACGGCGACTTCAGCTTGCACCATGTTGAATAACTTGGTGACCACGGTGGCCACGCCATCAAAGTGGCCAGGGCGCTCCAGTCCGCACAGTTTGTCATCCATACCCGGCACGTGAATAAAAGTATGAAATTCCATTCCTTGTGGATACATCACGTCAGCATCAGGGGTAAATAACAAATTACAGCCTGCCTGCGTTAATTTTTTAATGTCAGCCTGCAATGTACGTGGATATTTCACTAAATCCTGTTTGTCATCAAACTGCAATGGATTAACAAAAAGACTGACAACCACTTTGTCAGCCAAAGTCTGGGCTTTTTTGACCAGTGAAATATGACCATCATGCAGATTGCCCATCGTCGGAACCAAGGCAATGGTTTCACCAGTCGCCCGCCAGGTTTTTAGCTGGCCCCGCAAGCTCAGAATTGTTTCAACAATTTGCATTAATACTGTTGCTCAGACGTAGGAAAATCACCGTTTTTAACGGCTTCAACATAACGACTTATTGCGGCAGGAATATGACCACAATCAGACAGAAAATCATGACTGAAACGTGGACGCTTACCCGGCGTAATACCCAACATATCGTATAACACCAGCACCTGACCATCACAATCAGCCCCGGCGCCGATGCCAATCACCGGTATGGTTAATGCTTCACTGATAATTTTTGCCAACGTCGCTGGAACGCATTCGAGCACCAACATATCGGCACCCGCTTTTTCCAAACTGATTGCATCCTGCAAAATTTTATCTGCGGCGGCCTGTTCTCTGCCCTGAACCAGATAGCCTCCCAGTTTATGAACAGACTGCGGTAATAATCCGAGATGACCACATACCGGAATGCCACGCTGAGTTAACGCGGAGATTAATTCAACCTGCTCGGCTCCACCTTCCAGTTTGATCATCTGTGCTCCGCCTTCCGCCATCAAACGTGCAGCATTATGCAGAGCCTGATCTATATTGGCGTAACTCATGAAGGGCATATCGGTAATGACAAATAAATGTTGGCAGCCACGAACTACATTACTCGTGTGGTAAATCATGTGATCTACCGTGACCGGCAAGGTGCTTTCCTGGCCTTGTATCACCATTCCTAATGAATCACCGACCAATACAATATCAACACCAGCCTGTTCCAATACATGACTGAAACTTGCGTCATAGGCTGTTAATACAGCAATTTTGTTGCGCTGGGCTTTCATTTTACGCAGCTGATTCAAACTCAAACGGCTCATGTTTTTTTCTCTTTCACCGGCAGCGGGTTGTAGTACTGACGACCACTTTGAATGGTACAGATTTGCTCCAGAAGCTGCTGATAATCGGCTTCGCTTTTCACCAGATCAATTTGCTCTGCATTGACGATCAATAATGGTGATGCATCGTAATAATGAAAAAAGTCGGCATAGGAGTCGGCCAGACGTTTCAGATAGGCATCTTCGACATGCTGCTCATAACTGATTCCACGCTGTGAAATTCGAGTTTTCAAAATCGGCAAAGAGGCTTGCAAGTAAATCACCAGATCCGGTGTGCGATGATGCATGGTAAGGCTATCGTAAACCATATTGTACAAAGCCAGTTCATCATCATCCAGCGAGATCTGGGCAAACAACCGATCTTTTTCCAGCATAAAATCTGCCACGTGCAGCGAAGTGAATAAATCATCCTGCTGCAGGGTTTTAGCTAACTTGACGCGTTGCATCAGAAAACTCAATTGGGTAGGTAAAGCTGATTGTTTGGGATGTAGATAATAACGTTCTAAAAACGGATTCTGTTCCGGAGCTTCCAATAATGTGCTTCCAGAAAAGCTTTCAGCTAAACGTTTGACCAGATGGGTTTTGCCGACACCAATCGGACCTTCAACAACAATATAGCGATGCGACAATGTTTTCATAAGCTAATCTGTTCCACTTGTTGTAAATCACCTTGCGGACATGATGGCAATATTTTCTGCAAGTTACCAATACCGGGAATTTCAATATTCGGCGCTATTTCTGCTAGCGGATATAATACAAAAGCTCGTTCGTGCATGCCTGGATGCGGTATTTTCAGTCGTTGATCATCCAATATTTGATCGCCATAGAGCAAGATATCCAAATCTAATGTCCGTTCACCCCAGTGTCGTTTACGCTCTCGACCATGCAATTGTTCTACAGATTGTAAAGCGTCCAGTAATTGATGCGGAGCCAAGGATGTTTCCAGCGACAAGACGGCATTAATGTAATCTGGTTGATCGGCAGGCCCCATTGGCGGGCTTTGATATAAGGAAGACACTGAGATAATGGTTATTTCAGCTATTGACTGCAAATCATTGATGGCCGTTTTAATCTGTTGCAGCGGGTTTTCCAGATTACTGCCAAGTCCAATATAAACCCGCATTATTCCACTTTTTTGGTGGCTGGTTTACGGCGACGGCGACGACGTGGTTTACGTTTCTCTGTTTCTCCACCAGCCCCCAAAGCATTTACCATATCGGACTGTGTGTTAGCAGAAGCTTGCTGAAAGACCGTCCACCAGTCGGTCAAATCCTGCAGTGGTTCACCAGCCTGGGCTCGCAATGCCAGAAAGTCATAACCCGCACGAAATTTTGGATGCAGCAATAAGGCAAATGCCCGTTTACCCTGACGACGTAACAATCGTGGTTGCATCGTCCAGATATCACGGGTAACCAGACTGAAACGTTTGGGAATCGCCACTGTCTGGATTTGCTCGGACAAAACTTCACCAGCGGCACGTTGCATGGCCGGGATCTCAGGCATGTCCTTGCTTAACTGCTGCCAACGTTGGCGCAACGGTTCCCATAATAGTGCGGCGAACAGAAAGGCAGGTGTAACAGGTTTATTATCGGCCAGTCTTTTATCGGTATTTTCCAGCGCTTTCATCAATAAGGTACGAGGATAACCATCGTTTTCCTGATGTAGTAAGGCGGCAGTTTGCGGATAAAGATGATCAAACACACCATAGTGACATAGCAGTTCATGGGTTACCGCTGCCTGACCACTGAGATAAAGCTTTAGGGTCTCATCAAATAATCTGGCGGGTGGAATATCACTGAGTAAAGGTGCCAGATCCACAATCAGCTGTTCGGTTTCGGCTTCAAGCTTGAGGCCTAATTTGGCCATGAAGCGCAAGGCACGCAACATTCTTACTGGGTCTTCACGATAGCGAACCGGTTTATTACCAATCAAGCGAATTAAGCCCGATTGCAGATCGGCTATACCACCAGTGTAATCGACAATTGAAAAATCACGGATGTTGTAATACAAGGCGTTAATAGTGAAATCCCGGCGCCACGCATCCTGCTCCAATGTGCCATACACATTATCCTGCATGATGCGGCCTTGTTTATCGACATGATTTTCAGCTTCTGGTGGGGCCCGGAAAGTCGCTACTTCGATTATTTCATCGCGACCAAAGCGCACATGTACCAGTTTAAAACGCCGTCCAATTAACTGGCTACGACGAAATAACCGGTGCACCTGCTCCGGCAGAGCATTGGTGGAAATATCAAAATCCTTAGGTTCATACCCTAATAACAAATCACGCACACAACCACCAACCAGATAGGCCTCGAACCCCGCATCTTTAAGGGTATAAAGCACTTTTAGGGCACTGGGACTGATTAGCTGTCGGGAAATATTATGATCTGCTCGCGGCACAATAAGTGGTGCGGCCCCCTCGGCGGCTGCGCGGCTTTTTTTACCGGCTTTGATCCGTTTGAATGTATTAATGAGTGAATTTATCGAAAACATAAGGTGCGAATAATACCATGCTTGTAGACGTTATCTGGAAAATGCATCAATTTATCTCAATGCTCGGCGTACAGGAGCAAATGAACGACGATGAATGGGTGATGGACCAAGTTCAAGCAACGCCTGTTGATGCTGTGCTGTTGGATAGCCCTTGTGTTTAGCAAGTCCGTAGCCCGGATACAGTTGATCCAAAACCAACATTTCACGATCCCTTGCGACCTTAGCTAATATTGAAGCAGCGGCGATGGCCGGTTCGCTAAGATCACCCTTAATTATGGTGGTGACCGGACAAGCCAATTGCGGGGCATGATTGCCATCAACCAGAGCATGCTCCAACTCAAAAGGTAAAGCCGCCACGGCGCGCTGCATCGCCAGTAAACTGGCTTGCAGAATATTTAACTGATCAATTTCTTCTACTTCTGCACGCCCCAGCGCCCAAGCATAAGCATATTGCTCAATCATCGGGACTAAGTGTTCACGACGTTTTTCACTGAGTTTTTTGGAATCGGTCAGGCCTTGAATCGGCTTATTCGGATCCAGTACGACGGCAGCAGTAACAACTGGCCCCGCTAGAGGACCTCGCCCCACTTCATCGATACCGGCAATTAAGACTATCGACTTCATGAAAGCAGACTGAGCACGAGTTTCGCTGCATTATCTGCACCACCTGATGGTCCAAGGGCTTCACGTACCTGTTGTCGAATTTGTTCAGATTGTTTCAGACGTTGAGGGTGCGTCAGTAAATCCATCAATTGCTGTTCAAGTCGAACGGCAGTGACTTCATCTTGCAACAACTCTTTTATGATCGGCTGTTTCGTCACAATGTTACATAAACCTACATACGGAATTTTCACCAGTCGTTTCAAAATACGATAACTCCACGGTGATACTTTATAGGTAATAAAATGCGGTACCCCCAGCAACGCAATTTCAAGCGTAACCGTACCCGATGCTGCTACAACCGCATCGCACGCTTTAACAACGTCGTAAAAATCATCTTTAATAATATTGATGCGTAATCGAGAACCCGCCAGATACTGATGAAGATAGGTTTCATCAATCCCCGGAGCCTGGGGGATAACAACATTTATAGGGAAATGCCGCTGCTCTATTCGTTCGGCAGCTTCGAGCATCACAGGCAGTAAGGCTGAAATTTCACTGCGACGACTACCGGGAAATAAACCAATGACCCGAAGATCGTTATCGAGAGAGAATTTTTCTCGTGCAGCAGACTGGGAAAGCTCCGATTGGACTGCGTCGACCAAAGGATGGCCTACACATGTCACAGCAACACCTGCGGTTTCGTATATTTCCTGTTCAAATGGAAATAACACGGCCATATGATCCACATCACGTTTGATTTGCTCAATACGCCCCGCTCGCCAGGCCCAGATTTTAGGACTGATGTAATAAAGCACTTTGATCCCAAGCTTTTTAGCCTGTTTAGCCAATTTTAGGTTAAAGCCTGGATAATCCACCAGAATCAGCAAATCAGGCGGCTGACGGCGTAATTCTGCAACAACTTGATTAAAAATACCTTTGATTTTCGGATAGCGCTTAATCACCTCAACCAGGCCCATAACCGCTAATTCAGCAAAATCAGTACTGATATCGGCACCAGCCGCTCGCATTTTGTCTCCACCGATGCCAGCAATATAGATCGATGGCTGTTGCTGTTTTAACGCGGCGACCAGTCGAGCAGCATGAGCTTCACCCGAAGCCTCACCAGCAACAATATAAATATGATTACTCAATCTTCTACATAACCAGTTAATTCCAAACCAAAGCCAGAGACACCGGTTAGTTTAGTTGGTGTGCCAATCACTCGCATTTTTCGCACTCCCAAGTCCGCTAAAATCTGCGCACCCACACCAAAGGTTCTTAAATCCCAACTCGCTTTGAACGGTGCGGCTTCACCTTGATCCTGCTGCTGGTATCGAGCAATTTTTGCGGCCAGCTGTTTGTTCTGTTCAGGTTGGCGCAATACCACTAACACACCTTTACCTGCTTGCTGAATACGTCGCATTACATCCGGTAAAGGCCAATGCGTAGGCTCACGTTTTGATGCCAGTAAATCGCCTAACGGATCAGCCATATGCACCCTGACCAGCGTTTCCTGCTCAGCATCAATATCACCGTAAACCAGTGCCAGATGAGTTTGGCCGTTCACATCATCCTGATAACTGTGCAAGGTAAAATCACCATATTCAGTTGGAAACTCACAGGTTGACATGGCCTTGATGGTCATTTCATTTTGCAGGCGATAGCTGATTAAGTCAGCAATGGTACCGATTTTAAGCTGATGAGTTTCGGCAAACTTCTCCAGATCCGGACGACGCGCCATGCTGCCATCATCATTCAGTATTTCAACAATAACGGCTGCAGGTGTGGAACCGGCCAAATGTGCCAAATCACAACCTGCCTCAGTATGACCGGCGCGAGTTAAAACACCACCCGGTTGAGCCATTAACGGAAAAATATGCCCGGGCTGGACCAGATCTTCAGGTTTGGCTTGTATCGCCACGGCTTTTTGGATGGTTAACGCACGATCTGCTGCTGAAATACCCGTTGTTACTCCTTCAGCCGCCTCAATCGAAACAGTGAAATTGGTGGCATAAGGTGTTTGATTATCCGTCACCATTAATGGCAAACGTAATTGGCGGCAACGATCTTCCGTTAATGTCAGGCAGATCAATCCACGCCCGAATTTTGCCATAAAGTTCACTGCTTCAGCAGTCACCTTATCGGCGGCCATCACTAAGTCACCTTCATTCTCACGATCTTCGTCATCCATAATGATGACCATTTTGCCTTGCTTCAGATCATCGATGATTTCTTGGGTACTATTGATTTGCATTAACGAATATAACCATGTTGAGAGAGGAAATCCCGGCTGATAGTTGTGTCTGTCTGGGGCAGTAAACGCTCCAGATAGCGAGCAATCAGATCCACTTCCAGATTGACCTTGGTGCCGGTTTGATAATGTTTAATGATAGTTTCTTCGAGGGTATGCGGAATGATATTGATATCAAATCCACCATCAAAAACGCTATTCACTGTCAGACTGACTCCATCGATGGTGATAGAGCCTTTCTCAGCAATGTAGCGTTCCAATTCGGCTGGAACGCTTATTTTATATTGCCAGGAACGTGCCGAAGCGGTTTTACTGATGACTTCAGCCAGGCCATCAACATGTCCACTAACCATATGGCCCCCCAACCGATCGCCAACAGCGAGTGCTTTTTCAAGATTGGCTTCACCACCCGTTTTTAATTGACCCAAACTGGTACGTTGCAGCGTTTCCTGGGAGACATCAAACTGTAAACTTCTGTCCGCCATTTGAACCACAGTCAAACACACACCATTCACCGCGATGCTGTCACCCAATTTAACGTCGGACAGATCCAGCTTCGCGGAATCAATATGCAAGCGGATATCTCCACCTACTGACTGCAAAGATTTGAGCTGGCCAACAGCCGCAATAATACCGGTAAACATGAATTAGAAAGCCTCGTTGTAATGTGGTTTAGCCGTAATTCGCCAATCGTTACCAACGGCACGAATATCCGTGATCTGCAGTTGAATATTTTGTGCCATGCGATCCATGCCTGGCAGGTGAAAGACTGCTCTGGCAGCATCTCCCATCAGTTTAGGGGCAACATAAAATATCATTTCATCGATTAATTGTGAGCGTAACAATGCCCCGTTCAGCACCGCACCAGCTTCAACCATAATTTCATTAATTTCACGCTTAGCCAATACCGATAACATGCCACTTAAATCAACCTGATTATTCGGTGCGGGCAAAACGATAGTTTCAATATCATCACGCACCATGCGATCACAGGCGGTAAACAGCAATACTTTTTCATCATTAAGGATCTGCGCCGTCGTCGGCATACGCAGTTCACTATCGACGATGACCTTTAACGGTTGGCGTATCGCTTCGCCCTGCGGATACCAGTCAGCAACGTGACGGACATTCAGCATGGGATCATCAGCGATAATAGTGCCTACACCAGTTAGAACCGCTGAGCTGCGAGCTCTGAGTTTTTGCACATCGGCCCGCGCTTCGGGGCCAGTTATCCATTTGCTTTCGCCAGACGCCATAGCGGTACGACCATCAAGACTCATGGCCATTTTGGTTCGCACATAGGGCCTGCCGATTCGCATGCGCTGCACAAAGCCCGGATTTAACTGTTCAGCTTGTGTATTCAAAAGCCCTTGGTGAACTTCAATACCTGCTTGCTCAATACGTTGAATACCGGTACCTGAAACGACTGGATTTGGATCAGTCATCGCCACAAACAAACGTTTAATACCCGCTCGGATCAAAGCATCGGCGCAAGGTGGAGTTCGGCCAAAGTGACTGCATGGTTCAAGTGTCACATAGCAATCAGCGCCTTCTGCATCATGCCCAGCATCATGTAAAGCATTAATTTCAGCATGCGCTTCACCGGCACGATGGTGCCAGCCCTGGCCGATTATCTGATCATTTTTGACGATGACGCAGCCTACCCTGGGATTCGGGTCTGCGGTATAAAGGCCTTTTTGGGCTAATTGTAATGCCTGGGCCATGTATTGTTCGTGTTGGCTCATTTGGGTTGCCTCCACAAATTATTTTTTCCACTGATTGTAATCGCATTCGAAAGACGCGTTGGCATAAACTGAAGCTGATAGCGAGATTCAGCTGTCTTTGTCAGATAAAGCACGATTTTCCATACGTTCGATTTCTTCTCGAAATGCATTTACATCCTGAAAGCTTCGATATACAGACGCAAATCTGACATAGGCGACTTCATCCAGCTCACGTAACGCATCCATGACCCAATCACCCACCAGACGGCTTTGTACTTCTCTTTCACCCGTTGCCCACAAGCGACGTGTGATGGCTTTTACTGCATTATCTATGGCATCAATACTGACCGGGCGTTTTTCCAAAGCGCGCATTATCCCTGCACGTAATTTATTTTCATCAAATGCTTCACGGGTAGCATCACGCTTAATCAACCGCGGCAAACTCAGCTCAGCCGTCTCATAGGTGGTAAAACGTTCATTACATTCCTGACACATGCGACGACGCCGAATCGCATCTCCCTCAGAAGAAAGACGCGAGTCGACGACTTTTGAATCTTCAGCTCCGCAAAACGGGCAGCGCATCAGTCAGCACAAACTTATGAATAAACCGGCAGGCGGTTGCAGATAGTGGTTACTTTTTCGCGAATAGCCGCTATCACTTTCTCGTCACCATGACTGTCAATCACATCGCACATCCAGCCCGCCAGGTCGGTGCAATCCTGTTCGCTGAAACCACGTGTGGTAACAGCAGGTGTTCCAACACGAATACCTGATGTCACAAACGGTGATTGCGGATCATTGGGCACGGCATTTTTATTGACCGTAATATGCGCGTTACCCAACCATGCATCGACTTCTTTCCCGGTCAGTCCCGCTTCAATAAAGCTGACCAGAAATAAATGATCATCAGTACCCTTGGAAACCACATCATAACCGCGGGCCATAAAGACTTTGGCCATGGCCTGAGCATTCTTCACAACTTGCTGTTGATACGTTTTGAACTCAGGCAACATGGCTTCTTTGAACGCAACAGCTTTTGCCGCAATGACATGCATTAACGGTCCGCCCTGAAAACCGGGAAACACGGCTGAGTTCAGTTTTTTCTCAATCTCGGGATTGGATTTGGCCAAAATCAGACCGCCACGTGGTCCTCTTAATGTTTTGTGAGTTGTGGTGGTCGTTACATCAGCAATCTGTACCGGATTTGGATACAGGCCAGCAGCGACCAAGCCAGCCACATGAGCCATATCGACCAGTAAATATGCACCGACTGAGTCAGCAATATCACGGAACTTCTGCCAATCAATAATCCGAGAGTAAGCTGAAAAACCAGCGACAATCAATTTAGGCTGATGTTCTTTGGCCAGTCTCTCGACTTCATCGTAATCAATTTCACCGGAATCACTGCTTATACCATAAGCCACAGAATTATAGATTTTGCCGGATGCACTGACCTTGGCACCATGAGTTAAATGACCACCGTGGGCCAGACTCATACCCAGGATCATATCTCCGGGTTTCAATAAAGCCAGATAAACTGCGGCGTTAGCTTGTGAACCAGAATGAGGTTGCACATTGGCGTAATCAGCACCGAATAAAGCTTTTGCCCGCTCAATCGCCAGGTCTTCGGCTGTATCAACGTGCTCACAACCGCCATAATAACGTTTGCCGGGATAACCTTCTGCATATTTGTTGGTTAACAATGAGCCCTGAGCTTCCATTACCCGTGGGCTGGTATAGTTCTCAGAAGCAATTAATTCAATGTGATCTTCCTGACGTTGCTCCTCAGCAGAAATGGCCTGAAACAACTCGTCATCAAAATCAGCGATGCTCATGTTTTTTTTGTACACAGTTTTCCCCTGTAGCGGCTTTAAATGCCCGCATATTGTATCCCACAACTCATGCAGCATCTATGTAAGAATAGAATATTTAGTTACACAAAATAGGAGTCATTATGAAAATAGGTATTCTTGGGGGTGGCCTGATGGGCACTGCTCTGGCAGAACACCTTCTCAACCAGAAATGTGAGCTGAGTATTTATAACCGCAGTATTGAGAAAATCGCGGCTCTGGGCACTCAAGGCGCCCAAGTTTACGGGACTGCCGACGAAGCCGTACAGCGAAGTGAATTAGTCATTCTACTGCTTAGTGATGCCGATGCGATTGCTACTGTTTTAGACAATGTGGAACCTGGCAACTTTACAGATAAGCTGTTTATCCAGATGGGTACGATTGCTCCTCAGCAATCTCAGCATATTGAAAACCAGTTAAACAGTGTTGGGGCAGCGTATCTGGAATGCCCGGTATTAGGCAGCTTACCGGAAGCTCGAAGCGGCAAACTGATTTTAATGGCGGCAGGACCGGAAGATAATTATCGTCGGGCCCTGCCTTTATTGAAGATGATTGGCGAGACACCTCGTTATATCGGTGGAACAGGTCAGGGCGCCGCCATCAAATTGGCGATGAATCAATTAATTGCTGGCCTTACTGCCACTTTTTCATTGAGTCTGGCATTGATTGAAGAGCATCAGATTGATGTTGAACAATTTATGCAGATAGTGCGTGAAAGCGCCCTGTACGCTCCGACCTTTGATAAAAAACTGGAACGAATGCGCAATCGCAATTTCAATGCTCCCAATTTTCCCACCAAACATCTGGCAAAAGATACCCATTTATTTCTGGAAGTTGGGGAACAACTGCGACTCGACACAAGCGGTTTGGAAGGTATCAGTCGATTACTGGATAAAACCATATCTATGGGGTTAGAAAATACTGACTATTCTGCTATATACGCCGCAATATCGCCTGATAGAAAATAAATTTCCCATACAAAAACGCCCTCTGAAAGGAGGGCGTTTGCTTAAGCTTTCAATCCGCTATTAAAGGCTGAATAAATCACGACGAATAATCGTTTCACAGCGATCTGGACCAGTGGAAATAATATCAATCGGCACCCCGGCCAGCTCCTGAATCTTATCGATATAGTTACGGGCATTTTCCGGCAAGGCATCAAAATCTGTAATGCCCAAGGTTGAATCCTGCCAGCCCGGCATGTCGATATAAAACGGTTCACAACCTTCAAATTCATCGGCGCTTAATGGCAGAACAGTGACTTCTTCACCATTACGTTTATAACCAACACATAAACGAATCGTTTCCAACCCATCCAAAACATCCAGTTTGGTTAAACATAAACCAGTTATGCTGTTAATCCAGCTTGCTCGATTTAAAGCCACCATATCTAGCCATCCACAGCGACGATCCCGACCGGTCGTAGAGCCTTTTTCATGGCCTTTTTCCGAAAGATGCTTGCCAATACCACAACTTAATTCTGAAGGGAATGGACCAGCGCCGACACGGGTAGCGTAGGCTTTGGTAATTCCTAAGACATAATCAATATGACACGGACCGACACCCGCTCCTGTCGCACTGCCTCCGGCCGTTGTGTTTGATGAAGTGACATAGGGATAGGTTCCGTGATCAATATCCAGTAAAGCGCCTTGAGCCCCCTCAAACATAACGCGATCACCATTTAAATAATATTGTTGTAGCATCGCCGGAATATCGGCGATCATCGGCAACAGTACATCACGCATTGCTAAAGTTTCATCACGCACCTGTTCAAAGCTCACCGGTGCCGCCTGATAATAATTAATCAAAGCGAAATTGTGGAAGCTGACGACTTCACGAAGTTTTTCCACAAATTTTTGTTCGTTAGTCAGATCACCCAGCCGTAACCCCCGACGAGCCACTTTATCTTCATAAGCAGGACCAATGCCACGACCAGTCGTCCCAATCGCATCTTTACCACGACGGGACTCTCTGGCGACATCCAATGCGACGTGGTAAGGCAAAATCAATGGACAGGCTGCACTGATTTTCAGCCGTTGCCTCACTGGAATGCCATTGGCCTCCAATTCGTTCATTTCTTTAATTAATGCTTCTGGAGACAACACAACACCATTACCAATAAGGCATTGAACATGCTCACGTAAAATGCCGGAGGGTATCAAATGCAAAATAGTTTTTTTGCCCTCAATTACCAGCGTATGTCCTGCATTATGTCCGCCTTGAAACCGCACTACAGCTGAAACGCTGTCGGTCAACAGATCGACAACTTTCCCTTTACCTTCATCACCCCATTGGGAACCGATTACTACAATATTTTTAGCCACGCGTGTTATTTCCTGTCTCGACCACTTGCCAGCGGCCATCTTGTTGAATCAATGTTTTTTCGGTTTGTGACTTACTGCCAGGCAAATCAAATACAACAATGTTTCCCTGTTCACGTAAATTTGAGACCAATTCCAGTTGTTGCAAATCAGTTGACCATTCCGTTGATATAATTTGACGTTTATCAGTCGGTTTGGGGAAACTAGTAACCAGTTTTTTCAAATCCAGACTGAATCCCGTCGCAGGCTGGGCATGACCGAAATCCTGTCCAATATCGTCATATCTGCCACCAAGAGCAATCGCCTGTGCAGAATTTGACTGGTAAGCAGCAAAAACCACTCCAGTATGGTAGTGATACCCTCGAAGTTCTGCCAGATCGAAATTCAATTGGATGTCTGGTAACCGTTGCTTTGTCATTTCAGCGAGAACAACCAGCGTATCAAGTGCTTTTGATACAGAATCAGGTGCATCCCGTAATATCTGCTTTGCTTTACTCAGAACACTGACATCGCCATTAAGCTCGGAGAGGGCGGCCAACATATTACTGGCCGTTTCAGCAATGGCATAACCAGATAATAAACTGAGAATTTCCGGCAAAGCTTTGCGCTGCATGGCAGAAAATAGTGCTTGCTCTTGTTCATCATCCAATTCAGCAAAATCTGCCAATCCACGATAAATACCAACATGGCCGATATCTAAAGAAATTGAACCGGAAGCACCACTGATCTCTAACAACTCGACCATCAGTTGGATACTTTCCATATCACTTTCAGGACCAGCATGGCCGTATATTTCAGCACCTAATTGAATCGGATTACGTGAACTGGCCTGACCTGCAGGCAATGTATGCAATACGCTACCGATATAGCAAAGACGTAATACATCTGCATTATTTCGCAAGCGGTGGGCGGCGATTCTGGCAACCTGGGGAGTCATATCAGCACGAATTCCAAGCAAGCGGCCGGATAACTGGTCTATCAGTTTAAAGGTTTGCAGATCCAGGGTTTTTGCAGTTCCCGTTAATAAGGAATCCAGATATTCAACAAGGGGAGGTACAACAAGCTGATAGCCCCAACTTTGCATACGATCAACCAATAATCGATGCATTCGTTCCAGCTGTGCAGCCTCTTCCGGCATTAATTCATCGATGCCCTCGGGGAGCAACCAACTTTCTTTTAGTGTCATGTAAATTAATTAACCCAGTATAAAATCAGCAGGCCAGCGAGCATACTCATCAATCCCGTTATGCGTATCTGCTGATCCGTCATTGTGGTAATTTGGAGCAAGGCTCGCCTTAATGCTGTGGGATTAATAAACGGCAGAATCCCTTCAATAATCAACATTAATGCGGTGGCGAGCCATAGACTCTGAATCAGCGAGTCACTCACTGTTCCAATGTATTCAAGTCACTAAAACTGCTGAAAAAATCACCTTTCGGTTCAATGACCAGCAAGTCATCCCCTTGGAAGATATGCTTGTATGCACCTAAACGGCGATAGAATGAATAGAAGCTTTCATTCTGACTATAGGCATCTGCGTAAATTTCGGTGGCATTAGCGTCACCTTCACCTCGAAGCATTTCAGACTGCCGATTGGCTTCTGCCAAAATAACAGTACGTTGTCTGTCAGCATCTGAACGGATTTTCTCCGCTTCTTCTGCACCACGAGAACGAAGATCTTTAGCAACACGCTCACGTTCAGCTTCCATTCGGGTATAAACCGATGAGCTTACTTCAGTCGGTAAATCGATACGCTTGATACGAACGTTCACGACCTCAATACCAAACTCATTAGCAATACGATTTGCTTCATCCATCAAACCACTGACCATGACTGAACGTTCGCCGGAAACGACTTCCTGGATAGTGCGACGACCAAATTCAGCACGTAAACCATCTTTGATGATTTGCGATAATCGCAGCTTGGCACTTTCTTCATCCCCGCCCATCGAAGTGAAGTAATCAGCAACGTTTGAAATACGCCATAGGATAAAAGAATCCACGATAACGTTTTTCTTTTCGCCAGTCAGATAACGTGCAGGTGTGGCATCAAGGCTGAGAATACGACCATCAAAACGACGAACTTCATTAACAAAGGGAATTTTGAAATGAATACCTGGCTCAAAGTCTGCATACTCGATTTGACCTAAACGCAGCAATATAACGCGCTCACGCTCATCGACAAAAAAGATAGCTGAACTAAGTGAGATCACTGCCAGAACAACAATAAAAATAATTGCAGTAAATTTAGAACTCATGATTAACGTCCTCCCCGGCTACGTGATCCATCCTGAGCAGAGGAACTTGTGGTGGATGTGGTGGTGTTGGTTGTCGGGTAATTCAAGTTATTTAAATCGACACGAGGAGCACTGTTACTGCTGCTACGCATTCTATCTAATGGCAAGTAAAGAACATTGTTTCCACCGCTATCAATATCAACCATCACTTTCTGACTGCGACTGTAGACAGATTCCATGGCATCAATATATAAACGTTCCTGAGTTATTAACGGGGCTTTGTTATATTCCGTCATAACCTGTACAAAACGACTGGCCTCACCGTTAGCTTTTGCCACGACCTGACTCTTATATGCTTCTGCTTCCTGAATTACACGGAAGGCCTGGCCACGCGCCCGGGGGATAATATCGTTTGCGTAAGCTTCTGCTTCATTTTTCTGCCTGACTTCATCCTCACGTGCTTTTACCACGTCTGCAAAAGCTGACTGAACCTGCTCAGGCGGTTGAACGTCCTGCATACTGACACTGGTAACTGTCAAACCAGTAGCATGTGCATCCAACATGGCTTGCAAGCGTTGCTCAGTCCGTGTTGCAACCTCACTCCGGCCCTCAGTTAAAACAAAGTCCATAGTCGATTGACCAACAACTTCACGAACGGCACTTTCCATCATTTGACGGAGAATGGTATCTGGAGTACGAACATTAAACAGATATTGTGCTGCGTCATTAATACGGTATTGCCCGGCAATCTTTAAGTCGACAATATTTTCGTCATTGGTCAACATCAAAGACTCAGACAAAACATTGCTTTCAGGTCTGCCTCCTGCAGAACGATAACCAATTTCAACAGAACGTATTTTGGCAACATCAACCACTTCAACCTTATCTATTGGATAAGGGAAATGCCAGTGAGGTCCAGGCATGGAAGTATGACTATATTGGCCAAAACGTAAAACCACGCCGCGCTCAGCAGGTTCTACGATGTAGATACCGGACAGCAACCACACCAGTAGGATAATAGCGGCAATCAAGCCCGCGCCTATTGATCCAGCTTTATTGCTACCTTCTGGCGGTTGAGTATTATTTCCGCCACCCTTGCCACCAAACATCCCGGCAAATTTACGCTGTAGGTTTTTTACAACTTCATCAAGATCCGGGGGGCCATCATTGCCACCGCCACGCTTACCCCATGGGTCTTTGTCACCACTGCCGGGTTCATTCCAAGCCATGTACCGCTCCAAAATTTAAATTAAGATTTTCAATGTGCGAACTGAATAAATCTATTTTACGGACATGGGTGCCGATAGCAACCAAAAGTCCGCTTTAATTGACTGATTCAATCGCTGAGAGTTGCTCAGGAAAATATTCTTTTAGTGCCAGTCTTAGAAGATCCAAGCCTTCACCAGTATGAGCTGAAAGCCAGATACGACAAATTTTTCCCTGCTGGTCTCTTTCAAGTTTTGGCTGAACATTTTCCAAGCGGTCAATTTTGTTGTAAATAATTAATTGCGGCAGCTCATCAGCACCAATTTGTTGCAACACATCATCAACATGTTTCATTAACTCATCTCTGTCTATAGCCGCTGCATCAACTATATGCAATAAAAGCGAGGCATCTCTGGTTTCTTCCAGAGTCGAACTGAAAGACTCAACCAAATCATGAGGTAATTGGCGAATAAAACCGACGGTATCCGCTAATATCAACGGTTCAGTATCAGCTAATCTGAGACGCCGCAATGTAGGATCCAATGTTGCGAACAAACGATCATCTGCGTATACCTCTGAAGCCGTCATACGGTTAAATAGCGTGGATTTACCCACATTGGTGTATCCAACTAGAGAAACCACGGGTACGCCTGCACGTTGTCTGGAGCGCCTGCCCTGCTCGCGTTGTGAACGTACTTTATTAAGTCGTTTTTTGAGTGATTTGATACGTTGGCCAAGTAGCCGTCTATCGGTTTCTAGCTGCGTTTCACCAGGACCACGTAAGCCGATACCACCTTTTTGTCTTTCTAAATGCGTCCAGCCGCGCACCAATCGGGTGGAAAGATGCTGCAATTGCGCTAATTCAACCTGAAGCTTACCTTCATGTGAACGTGCTCTGCGGGCAAAAATATCAAGTATCAGTCCAGTTCGGCCTAAAACACGACATTTAAAGCGTTGTTCTAGATTACGTTCCTGACTAGGCGAAAGTTCATGATTGAAAATAACCACTGCAGAATCATTAGCAGCAACTAATTCGGCTATTTCTTCTACTTTGCCGGTTCCAGCAAAGTATTTTGAATCGGGACGTTGACGTTTACCATGAACCACAGCTGATATATTCGCCCCGGTTGAATTCACCAGTTCGAGAAATTCCTGTTGGGTTTCATCAAAACCGCGATCATTAAAATCGAGGTGAACCAAAACAACCGATTCTTGTTCGGACTTTTCTTCAAAAGCAGCGTTACTATCAGGTCGATCAAACAATCAAAAAACTCCCTTATTCTTCTTGGGGTATCTGAACATTTCTGGCTGGTACGATCGTTGAAATGGCATGTTTGTATACCATCTGATTGACCGAGTTTTTCAGTAAGATGACAAATTGGTCAAAGGAGTCAATTTGACCCTGTAATTTAATACCATTTACCAGATAAATCGAAACGGGAACATTTTCTCGACGTAATGCATTCAAAAAAGGATCCTGCAAGGATTGGGCTTTAGCCATTGTCGACTCCATCATTGTTATTATTGTTGAACTTCAAGGTTTAATAGGCATTCTAAAAGCCTGCACAGAATCGTCAAGCATTATCGGATTCTGACAAGCTGTAACGAACAAAATCTAATACCTGTTGTTTAGGTAAATCTTTACTACTATCAAACCAGACACCATCATTTTGAGCTCGTAACCAAGTTAATTGGCGCTTTGCCATTTGCCTGGTAGCGATGATGGCCTTTTCAATAAAGGTGGATTCATCATACTCTCCGCTAAGAAATGACCAAGCCTGTCTATAACCAACTGCGCGGATGGATGGTAACGCCTGATGCAAATCTTCCCGCTCAAAGAGGCTTTTAACTTCTTCAACGAACCCGGCATTCATCATCATTTGATAACGTTCTGCGATACGTCGATGCAGAACTTTCCTATCAAATGGCGACACTATCACTTTGATAACCCGATACGGTAGTGTTGAATCTGAATGCTCCGTTAATTCAGTAAGCGATTTTCCAGAAACCTCATACACTTCCAAAGCACGTAGTAACCTTTGAGGATCATTAACATGAATACGCTTTGCTGAAATGGGATCCACCTGACTTAGCCTTTGATGTAAATACGGCAAGCCAAACTCCTGAAGCTCTTTATCCAGTCTTGATCTAACCTTAAGGTCGGCTACTGGTAATTCGGCGATACCGTACTGTAAGGTCTTAAAGTACAGCATCGTTCCCCCCACTAATAAGGGAATTTTTCCACGACGAGTAATATCCGCCATCAGCGCTAAGGCGTCACGACGAAACCGACCGGCAGAATAGGTATCTTTAGGGTCAATAATATTCACAAGATGATGTGGAAACTGCTGCAGTATCTTGGCATCCGGTTTAGCCGTACCAATATCCATCTGCTTATATATGAGTGCAGAATCTACACTAATAATTTCTACTGGTAAGTATTGAGCCAGGAAAAGTGCCAGATCTGTTTTACCTGCAGCCGTAGGGCCCATCAAAAAAATTGCTGGTGGTACAAGCTGCCCTTTCGACAAATTTATCTTTAACCTTGTTTCATTGAGTCAAAAAACTCAACATTGGTTTTGGTCGATTTCAGTCGATCCATTAAAAACTCCATGGCTTCAATTGGTTCCATTGGAGCCAGAATCTTGCGAAGTATCCAAAGTTTTTGCAAATCTTCTTCATTTGTCAGCAATTCTTCACGACGAGTACCTGAACGCGTCACATTTATCGCCGGGTAGATACGACGATCTGCAAGTTTACGTTCCAGTAATACTTCCATATTACCGGTGCCTTTGAACTCTTCAAAAATAACCTCATCCATCCGTGAACCGGTTTCAATTAAAGCCGTTGCAATAATCGTTAAACTACCACCTTCTTCAATATTACGTGCAGCACCAAAGAAACGTTTAGGCCGTTGCAATGCATTTGCATCTACACCACCGGTAAGAACCTTACCGGAAGATGGTGAAACTGTATTATAGGCACGGGCTAAGCGAGTGATTGAATCTAAGAGGATAACAACATCATGTTTATGTTCAACTAGGCGCTTGGCTTTTTCGATAACCATTTCTGCAACCTGTACATGGCGTGTGGCTGGTTCATCAAAGGTACTTGAAACAACTTCGCCTATCACTGAACGTTGCATTTCGGTAACTTCTTCCGGACGCTCATCAATCAACAATACAATGAGATCACTTTCAGGATAGTTTGAGGCGATTGACTGTGCAATTGATTGCAATATCATCGTTTTACCAGATTTCGGGGGGGCAACGACCAAACCACGCTGACCTTTACCAATCGGTGCGGCCAGGTCGATAATACGGGCTGTCAAATCTTCAGTACTGCCGTTGCCACGCTCAAGATTGAAACGTTCGTTGGCAAACAGTGGTGTCAAATTTTCAAACGGGACCTTATTTCGTGAGTTTTCTGGTTTTTCGTAGTTAATCTCATCAACTTTAACCAAGGCAAAATAGCGTTCACTATCTTTTGGCGGTCGAATTTTCCCCTTGATCGTATCACCTGTTCTTAAGTGGAAACGACGAATCTGGCTTGGGGAGACGTAAATATCATCAGGGCCGGCGACATAAGAATCTTCTGGTGAGCGCAAAAAACCAAATCCATCCGGTAATAACTCTAATACTCCAGTGGTATAGACATCATCACCTTGTTTGGCATGTGCTTTGACCAAGGCGAATATAAGTTCTTGCTTTCGATTGCGGGCTAGGCCCTCTAGATTCATGGATAGCGCTAGTTCCATTAATTCAGCAGCAGACTGCTTTTTTAGTTCTGTCAGATTCATGTATTACCTAAAATGGGTTTTTATATCAGAATTGCCTTGAATACGCGTGGAGAACGCGATTGTATGAAGTCTGGGAGATTAAACCGGAAAATTGCAAGAGAGAATATCAGTAATAATTCAAACCGTCCAGCATTTTTGGGAAAAACATCCCACACCTTAAAATGTACGCTCTGTGTTGGCTTGTTTATGAAACTTATAGTACAGCTGTTTTGTTCTAAGTATGAATAAAACCAATTTATACGAGGGTCGAAATGAAAAAAATGCCTATCTTTATTGTGACAGGTTTATTCTTAGTTTTGCTGTCAGGTTGCAGCAATATCCCCAAACATATTAGCACAGCACCAGCTATCGACCTTAAGCTTAATGAAGTGCAGGAATCAATTGAAAACTATTCAACTCAAACAGTTCGCTGGGGAGGTGAAATTGTTAATGTTGAAAATAATAACGATGTTTCTATCATTCAAATTGTTCAATATCCGCTCAATCATTTCGGCAAGCCAATCACAACTCAGAAAAGTGATGGCCGGTTTCTGGCAAAAACAACTGAATTTATCGATCCTATCGTTTATAAGGAAGGGACTTTGCTGACTTTTACTGGAAGTTTGGATGGCAAAGCCACTAGGAAAGTAGACCAAAAAGAGTTAAGCCTGCCCATTATCAATGTTTCATCTATGTATAAATGGCAACAGTACCAATCTGTTCAGCGCGATCCATTTTATGATCCTTTTTACTTCAATGGCTTTTATCCATATCACGGTTACTACAACAGATATTGGTATCACCCTCGATTTGGTTACCGGTATTACTACTAGTAAGTTTTAGCAGTAATTGCTATTCAACTTGAGTATCCTAATCGTTATTATGTGTAAACCAAAGCTCAACCGATATGGTTGAGCTTTTTTATTTAAATCATAGCTGGAAGTCTTTTCATATAGTTCATGCTCGCTATCGCTGCGCACATGAACATTCATGCTCCTCGTTTTCCGCCAATGTCCCAGCGTTTTGCAGTTCCATTGGAATCCATCATAAGGGCAGTGCAAACCCTTCAGATATAAAGATCGCCTTTTTGGAAGCTAGTATTTTCCAACATCTAACCCTTCGGGCGCTGCTGGTGTCCATGGATGGACGGTATACCGTTAACACAGGAGCGGTTAACGGTGACCTACTTTGATGAATTACATCCATGCACCTCACCCTGCGGGCGCCTACTAGCAGCCAAATCTGTTTATCCCCATGGATGGAGTGTATGCAAAGCCATGTCTGGAACATGGCTTGTCCAAACAGATTTGTCACATGGGCTGTTGCCATGTTCGAGCCAGGACACCATCAATTTTGAATATAA
>Ga0163216_100217_pt1 | contig 133201 bp, 124 predicted proteins | sample SynspAceP_FD_167610 | JGI IMG/M metagenome (GOLD analysis project Ga0163216, IMG submission 167610) | Saline lake microbial communities from Ace Lake in Antarctica - Synechococcus sp. Ace-P (Illumina Assembly) | ecosystem: Environmental > Aquatic > Non-marine Saline and Alkaline > Saline ... | reverse complement strand
GCGCTTGCAATACCGCAAATACGCCGCTTAATATCTTAAACCAGATGAGCCAGATCCTCCTTTAAATCAGGCCGCTGATTGTCCCAATTTATATGACGACGGACAGTTGACAGTTCTAAAGCTAAAAGTGAATGTAACCGATATGTTCGAAGACCTTGCGTTCCAATATGTTAGCCAGACGGAGAACGGCCTGCGGCTGACCTCCTTCGCGATCACCATCGCGGGCGCTGTTGTCGCGGCGATCTTTCACAAGAGCACCGCCGAGTTGCGGCGTGCTCCCTACTTCGCTTATTCCGCGCTTCTACTCTTCTTCGCTGCCGCATCGCAGCTTGTCTGGCTCGGCTCGATTCCAGCCATGACCGGCGGATTCCTTTGGGTCTTTATGCTCGTAGACGTGTTTGTCGGGCTTGGTGTCGGTTATGCCTTCGGTATCATTGCGATGGCCCGATCACGCGACGCCTATGGACACGCGCGAAAGGCCTTCCTCGCCTTCATACCATTTGCAAACTTCTGGCTCCTGCTTACGCCATCGAAGAACGAAATGTCCGCAAACCGCGCACCAACGATCCCGATCCTGACAAGTTCCCTGGGTGTGCTGACGGGCTTCGTCCTTCTCTTTGCTAGCGCCACCTTGAACGTTGTTATTGAAGTGAAAATGGACCGCGTGGTCGCAGAAACCGAGAGCGATCCCGAGATACAACGAGTAGGCGTGGACATGATGCTGCGCAGTCTGGGGCTCGAGGAAACACTTCGTCAGATGGCGGCTGAAGTCCTCAGCTATCGCGTTGATGAGACGACGACCTTGCTGCGCGTCTTGGGCGATGGCACGACCCTTCGTTACGTCTATGAGGTCTCAGCGAACCTAGACTCACTTCCCTTGTCGATGCGCACGGGGCTTATCCAGCACAACTGCACCAACGAGCTTCTGCGCCTCCTGTTCGAGGCTGGTGCGACCACAGAACATGTCTACCAACGAATTGACGGAACTAAGATTGGTGTTGTGACCGTCACGCGAGACATCTGTAATTATTGACGCGGAAGTTAACCCCCAGCTCGTCATCAATCAGTGGCTCAAGCAGTCCAACCACATCATGCCCTGAAGATGCGACCGCCAGTGCCAGAAACTCTAATCAGGAGTGGCACAGAACTTTGGAGCCTAGATAAATTAGTCCAGGTTCTGGAAAAGAACCTTCTTAGATCGCATCTGCTCAATCTGTGCTGTGGTCATCCAACAGGACAGGTAATAAGTCCCGCCTGAAACAATGTTTCCCAGTTCAGTCTTGGATATAGATGAACTATTTGGATCAGGAAAAGACACATCATTCCCCTCCAGAATAGACCGCACCAAGCTTGCCTTGATCCCAAAGTTGGTGTTTTCGGGCAGTGAACCAAAACTCTTGAGCGCCTTAAATTTATCCAGTCGCGATACAGCAACGCCGACCACATTTCCCTTGTCGTCTAGTATCGGGCCACCACTGTTACCCGGTTGAATTGCCGCATCAATCTGGATGTTGGTAAAATTGTTTCCGATGCCTGAAAGAGAACTAATAATCCCCCTCGTGACCTTTATGCCTGAACTGACTTTTGTTCCAAACGGGTAACCCGCTACATAAATATCCTGAAGTAGCTCAGGCTTTCTGGTGTTTAGTGCAAGAACCGTTTTTGGCCGGAAATTTCCTTTAAGAAGCGCAAGATCGTTAATTGGGTCAAAGCTAACGACAGTCGCGGGGATGGCCTCACCTTTGTAGTGAACCTTTACGGTCTGGCATCCTTCAACAACGTGATAATTGGTGACGACGTAACCGTCTACAGAGACCGCAAATCCTGAACCGGAAGCTGCGGAAACCAAGCTATCGCGGTCTTTGTTTCTTTGTGTCGGGCTGGGAGGCTTTTGGGCAACTACTGGGGGAGTACCTTTCTGAGCTTCTAGGCGACCTTTAATATTGGCAATGCGGTCTTCGCAGCTAAGCCCCCTGCGTTTCGCTTCGTCCGCGTATGGTTTCCACTGCTTACGAGGATCCCAGTCTCCAGTATTTACGTTGATCGCCTTAATGCAGAGGTCGGCGGATGTGAGCGGTTTTCTGGCGACTACTGGTGGCGTGACCTTCTGGGCATATTGGAAGACATTGTCCTTCCAGATGCCTTCCTTTATCCGACCGTTGGCAAAAGTATAGGTGCCCTGTCCGTGAGATTCGTTATCCCTGAATTCACCGACGTATTTGTCACCCCGCCATTGAGATGACGGACCAAAGGTATAGGTGCCCTGTCCGTGCCTTTTGCCTTCCCTGTGTTCACCGACGTATTTGTCACCATTGGCATAGGTATTGGTGCCAAAACAGTTCAACCAAGGCGAAGTGGTTGGATGCCTTTGGTCAGGACACCGTGGCAGCGCAGAACTCGTCCCCATGCCGCCAAGAAGCATAATAATCGTGAGGAAGATCGCGGAGGTCAGATTTTTCATGCGAAAATTTTGGCAGAATCTACAAAATTAGGGAAGTCCGGGCCATGTGCCAGCAGAATAAAGGTGGTCAGGCTGGCTATTAGTTTCGTCGGGCCTCCGGCGTTTTGATCAGGTTACTCGGCGAAACGCGTTTTGCAGTTTGCCTGAGACCAATGCTTGGGCGGATTCCAGCACTTGGCTCATCGCAATCATCCCAGGAAGGGGGGCGGTTAAATCGAAAATTTTTCAATCAATTTGTTACCCATCTGTTACCCCAAATTATAAATCAACGAAAAAGGACCCAGCCGTTTCCGGCTAAGTCCTTGAAATAATTGGTGCCGGCTGCAGGAATCGAACCCGCGACCTACTGATTACAAATCAGCCGCTCTACCAACTGAGCTAAGCCGGCCCCTGTCGTGAAATCGCCGGGACAATAGTCGTGCGGGCGCACGCGCTGCAAGCCCGTTCATGACGGTTCTTGTGGACCGGCGCAAAAACCCTCAGGCGTCGATGACGGCGGTGACGTCGATTTCCACCAGCGCGCCTTCGACGAGCAGCGCATCAACCCCGACGCAGGTGCTCGCGGCGGACTGGTCGCCGCCGTAGAAATCCATCATCGCCTTCATGATCGTCGGGCGGTGATCGGGTTTGAGGCCGACCACGAAGACCCGCTGGCGCACCACATGGGCCGGACCGGCGCCCACGAGTTCGAGCGAACGGCGGATCGTGTCATAGACATAGGCCATCTGCGCGCCCAGATCGCCGGGGCCGACCAGTTCGCCCTCGATGGTGCCCGCAACCAGGCCCGAGAGGTGGATCGTCTTGCCGCCCTGGCTTGTGACGAGATTGGTGAAATGCGGCTTGTTCCAGAGAAACTCCGGTCGGATGCGTTCGATGGTTACGGGTGAGGAGTCGGGCATGGGAGTCTCTGTATCGTTGGGGTGCTCGGGGTCGCGATGATTATGACCGCGTGCGGCCCGCGCGTCAGCCCTGTGTGAGTTCGTCGGACTTGGCATTCATCGCCGCAATGAAGCCCTCGAATCCTTTCGAGCGGAGGACCGAGGTGAACTCCGCCCGGTGCAGTGCCAGAAGGCTGACCGTCTCATCGAGATACACATCGAGCACCCGCCAGCCATCGGGGGTCATCTGGACCAGATAGTCGATGGACACGGGTGGCTTGTCGGCCTGCAAGTAGCGGGAATGCACCACCTTGCGGCCCGAGCGGGCGTCTTCGCTGCCCTCGACCTCGAAATCGGGGTTTTGCGCATCTTCAAAACGCGAGGCGTGGGTGGCGACCATGAAGCGGGCGAAGGCGGTGAGGAATGCAGCCCGCTGTTCATCGGTCCAGCCGCGATAGGTGACCCGGCCCACGGCGACGGCACCCATGGCGTTGATGTCAAAGGTGCTCTGCATCAATTCGGTAAGGGCAGCGCTGCGGGCCACCGTATCCATGGGCTGGGGATCGGTCAGGATACCGACAAGACCATCCTGCAGTTCCAGGACAACGGCCGTCTCCGGCCCCGACTCACTGAGGGTCGCCGGGGTGGTCGTGTTGCTCGTATTTGTTTGGGCAGCGAGCGGGGTCGCGCCGAAGCTCAGACCAACGGCCAGCGCCAGAGCGAAAGGCATGCCGCGCCGGATGCGAAAACGCACAGGACAAAGCCCCATGCGGCGAAAAAGTGCGGTAGAAAACATCAACGGACCGGTCCAAGCAGAGAGAAGGTTCTAGGTAGTGTCTTGCAGGGCCTGCGACAAGCCTCGGAAAAACGTCGAATCAATTCATTTCGATCAATATTGCTGATGTTGATACGCCCGCCCGCAACCGCAACGGACAGCACGAGACCGTGAACACATACATTGCCGCACTCCTGGCTGCGTGGGTTGCAGCCGTTGCACGCCGCCCGCGGACCACCGTTCTGCTGGTGCTTCTGGCGGCGCTGTTTGCCGGTGTCTATGCCGCGGGCAGTTTGCGCCTGCAGGGCGATGTGACCGAACTGGTGGATTCCGAGGCCAGTTTCCTGCGCAATTACGACGCCCATAAGGCAAGCTTTCCCCAACACCGCCGGTTGAATGTTGTTGTCGTCGATGGCCAGACCGCCTTGCAGGCGCGCGCCGCGTTGGATGTGCTGATCGCGAGCATGGCCACGCGCGGCAATCTGTTTGACGATGCCTATGCGCCGGGCAAGGATCCGTTCCTGCGTCGCCATGCGCTGATCTTTCTTGAACCCGCCGTGCTGGAACAACTCGTTGACCGACTGGCCCAGGCGCAACCCGCCCTGGCCATTCTGGCGCGCGATCCGTCACTGCGCGGATTGGCGCAGCTGTTTGCCCGCGTTCAGGAAGAGGGGAGCGACCCGCGCGCGCTCGCACCGCTGGCCGAAATCATCGCCCGGTCGGCGCGCGATGTTTCGCGCGGTGCCGGCGAACCGGTGTCCTGGGCCGAAATCCTTCTGGGCGATACAGCCCCGACGCGCCAGCTCATCATCTTTCAGGGATCGCTTGCAGGCGATGACGGGCAGGTGGCGCGGGCACAGGCGGCGGCTGTGCGCGAGATCGTGACGATCAATGGCCTGGTCCCCGAAAACGGTGTCACGGTACGCATGACCGGGCGGGGTCCACTGTCGAGCGCCGAACTTGAAAGCGCGGTTTCCAGCATCCAGACGGTCGGGCTGGTCTCGCTCGGCTTTGTTGCGGTGCTGCTCTGGCTCGGGCTTGGATCGTTGCGCGCCATCCTGGCCGCCATCACCACGCTTCTCGTCGGGCTTGTTCTGACGGCGGCCTTCGCGACGCTTGCTGTCGGCTCGCTGAATGTGCTGTCGCTGACCTTCGCGGTTCTGTTCATCGGGTTGGGCATAGATTTCGCCGTCCACATGATCCTGCGACGGGTGCGCGAGGGCGCGGCGGATGATGCCGAGGCCTGGTCGCGGGTGGGGCGGGGGCTGGGTCCGACCATCCTGCTCTGTGGCCTGACGACGGCAATCGCCTTTCTGGCCTTCTGGCCCACGGGCTTTCGCGGGCTTGCCGAGCTGGGCCTGATCTCCGCGATGGGGATGGTCATTGCGGTGGTGATGTCGTTCACCTTTCTGCCCGCCATGCTGGAGCTGTTGCGGGTCCGCGCGCGTGACGATCGTTCGGGGCGGATGTCCGGTTGGGCGGGCGGCGCGGCGCTGGCAGATCGCATCGTGCGTCTGTCAAAACCGATTTCTGTTGCCGCCATTGTGGTCTTGCTCGGCGCGACAATCCTGGGGGCCCAGGTGAAGTTCGATTTCAACAGCCTCAATCTTCAGGACCATGACAGCGAAGCGGTGGCGACACTGGTCGCGCTGCATGAAGATGGAACCATCACGCCCTACACATTGACCGTTGCGGCCGACGATATGGCAGCCGCTGACCGGATCGCCGAACGGTTGCGGGAGATTCCCGAAGTCGGGCGGGTCAAGACGCTGCGCGATCTTGTGCCCGAAGACCAGTTGGCCCGGCTCGCGCTGCTCGACGAGGCGATGATCCTTCTGGGACCTGCGGTCATGTCGGGCCGCGTGATCCCGATGCCCGATGAGAGCGAACGGCAAGCCGCCGTGATCGATTTGATCGCGCGCGGAAAGGCGCTTGCCGGGAGTGATCCGCAAAGCGCCTTTGCACAGATGTCCGACGCGCTGGCCGCGCTGGATGGGATGAATACGGGCGGCGCACCGGCGACGAAACTCGAAGCCCTGATCGCAGAGGATTTTGTGGCCTCGCTCGAGATGCTGCGGGATGCCTTGTCTGCCGAAGCGGTGTCTCTCGAGGACTTGCCGGAAGCTTTGATCGCGCGCGAAACAGGTGTGCAAGGGCAGGTGCGTGTGGTTGCCCTGCCGCGTGATGACCTGCGCGACTTCGCCGCGCTGGGACAATTCGTGCGCGCCGTACAAGCCGAATTTCCAACAGCCTCAGGACGCCCGGCACTGGAGGCAGGCGTGGGCGAGATTGTCGTCGATGCCTTCCGGCAGGCTTTCATGACCGCAGCCGTGGCAATTTTTCTGGTGCTTGTCATCGCCCTGCGTTCGTTCATTGACGGCGCACTCGTGATGTTGCCGCTGTTGCTGGCGGCCGCGCTGACTGCGGGCACGATGGTGGTGCTTGGTATCCCGCTCAATGTGGCAAATGTCATCGTCTTGCCGCTGCTGCTCGGGATGGGGGTCGATAACGGTCTGCACGTGGTGGGGCGGTTTCGTGAAAGCGGATCCATCGCCGCTGTCTATCGCTCATCGACGCCGCGCGCCGTGCTGGTCAGTGTGCTGACCACTTTGCTGTCATTCGTCGCCCTGGCCTTCGCCGATCATCGCGGCATGGCGAGCATGGGACAGCTTCTGGCCATCGCGATCGGTTTTATCCTGTTTGCCACATTGATTGTGCTTCCGGCACTGCTCGCATGGCGGGTGCAAAGAACGTAAAGTCATTACTTTGTTAAATCGGGTGCGGGTTCAGTGTCTCTCAAGCTTTTCTACAAACTCTTCGCTGCTGCGGTCGCTGTCTATGCTCTGGTCGTGCTCGTCTGGCCGGCCGCGCTGCGGGTTCTGATCGACGATGTCAGCGCGCAGGTGAACGGGATGAATATCCTGATCACGTTCTTCGTGCTCGTGGTCTGGACACTCGTCGTGATCCGGAGCCTGCTCCGCGCATATCCGCGTCTGGCTGACTGGCCGCGCCCCGAGCCGCTCTGGATCGGGTTGGTCTGGCTGGGACTTTGCGTGGCCTATACCGGCTTCGAGCATGGCTGGTTCAGCTTTCCCGACTTTGTCTATGACGAGGACGGGCTGTTTGAATCCGCAACGGCGCTCGCCATGCTGTTCTGTGCCGGGATGTTCCTCGTCATCGGCTTGGGGCGCAGGGCAAAGCAGAACCGTTTGCAGGCTTTCGTGCTGTTCGTACTGGCGGCTTTCTGCACACTGCTGCTGCTGGAGGAGATCAGCTGGGGGCAGCGTATCTTCGGCTGGTCGACGCCCGAACGACTGGAAAATCTCAATGCCCAGCAGGAGACCAATCTCCACAACATATTCGTCGGCTACAACCAGCTGATCCGTTTGGTGCTGTCACTTCTGATCGCGAGCGCCCTGATCTGTCGGGACGCCTGGTCGCGCGGGCTCGACAGAATGGGGCTTGGCGCACTGATGCCGCCCGCCGCCGCGATCTATTTCGTGCCCTTCCTGATCTACGCCCATATCTATGATGAGCTGTACGAGGAAGTCGTGGCAGTCTTTCTGATCGTCTATGCGGTCAATCTGTATCGCCGACTTGGCCCGAAGACGAGCGCTCCCGCGTAAGGCCGCGGGATATTTCGTAAAGCGCGACGGCCGCAGCATTTGAGACGTTGAGGCTTTCCACCGCGCTGGTTTGCGGGATACACGCCAGGGTGTCGCAGGATTCGCGCACCAGTCGCCGCATTCCGCTGCCTTCAGCGCCGAGTACCAGCGCGATCGGCCCGGTGACAATGGCTGTGCCGATGGTCTGCTCACTCGCGCCGTCGAGCCCGATACACCAGAAATTGTTGTGTTTGAGTGTGTCGAGCGCGCGCGAAAGATTGGTTTCACGCACCAGATCGACTGCTTCAAGCGCGCCGGAGGCTGCTTTTGCCAATACACCGGTCACGGGCGGGGCATGGCGGTCCTGCATCACAACCGCCGTCACACCGAACGCGGCAGCCGACCGCATGATGGCGCCGACATTGTGCGGGTCGGTGACCTGATCGAGAACGACCAGCCGACCATTCGGGCCCGCGCGATCAATCACGTCCTGAAGGCCCGGGTCTTCCAGCGGGTGTGCCAGCAGGGCGATGTTCTGGTGTACGGCGCCAAATGGCAGCACTTCACTGATATCATCGTACCCGGTGCGCTCGATCAGGGCACCTCGGCCGAGCGGCTCTGCCGTTGCATAGGCGATCTCGGCGACATCGTCATCGGAGATCAGAAGGCGTTCGCAGATCCGGGCCGGATTGGCCAGGGCCGCAAGCACGCTGTGCGTGCCATAAAGCCAGGGTGAGCCAGCGCGGTCACTGCCACCTGATTTCTGAACCCGCGCATCGCCGCGGGCCCGGCGCTTGGTGCCGTATTTCTGTTTTCTTGCCATGACCTTGGCTCTTAGGGCATTCTTTTGTCGTCTGCAATGATCCAGCGATGCCTTCGATTGCTGGGTGGCAATTGTTTTTGGCTTTTTTCCCGGAAACGCGGTTGACACGGTGGGCGAAATCTACATATTGCGCTGCACGAGCCGGCGCTTTTTGGCGTTCGGAGCGTTTGCTGTTGGCTGCACGGCAGATGTCTGCAGGCACACGGTAAGGAGGGGTGCCTGAGCGGTTAAAAGGGGCGGACTGTAAATCCGCTGGCTATGCCTACGTTGGTTCAAATCCAACCCCCTCCACCAGCCGCGTGGGACAGACCGGATGAATTGCGGGGCTTCGCGCCAGGTAGCAAGGGCAAGACAAGGAATTCGGCGGGTGTAGCTCAATGGTAGAGCAGAAGCCTTCCAAGCTTACGACGGGGGTTCGATTCCCCTCACCCGCTCCAAGGTTTCGGCCGATGGTGGTAAGGATTGAGACGACCGCCGGCTAAGGCACCAATAATGACCGGGTTTGGCCGGTGCAACGATCGATAAGACGCAGGACAGGACCATGTCGAAAGAGAAGTTTGAGCGTAACAAGCCGCATTGCAACGTTGGCACGATTGGTCACGTTGACCATGGTAAGACGACGTTGACGGCGGCGATCACGAAGGTGATGGCGGAGGCTTCTGGAGGGGCTGCGGTCGCGTTTGACCAGATTGACAAGGCTCCTGAGGAGCGCGAGCGCGGGATTACGATTTCGACAGCGCATGTTGAGTATGAGACGGCAGCCCGTCACTACGCGCATGTGGATTGCCCGGGCCATGCCGATTATGTGAAGAACATGATCACGGGCGCGGCGCAGATGGATGGAGCGATTCTTGTTGTGAACGCAGCGGACGGCCCGATGCCGCAGACGCGCGAGCACATTCTTCTGGCGCGCCAGGTTGGTGTGCCTGCGCTTGTGGTTTACCTGAACAAGGTTGATCAGGTTGATGACGAGGAGCTTCTCGAGCTGGTCGAGATGGAAGTGCGCGAGCTGCTTTCGTCCTACGACTTCCCGGGCGACGATATTCCGATCGTGAAGGGTTCGGCGCTTGCCGCCCTTGAGGGTCGTGATGAAGAGATTGGTGCGAACTCGATCAAGGAGCTGATGGACGCGGTTGATGCGTATATTCCGCAGCCTGATCGTCCGCGTGACCAGCCGTTCCTGATGCCGATCGAGGATGTGTTCTCGATTTCGGGCCGTGGGACGGTTGTGACGGGTCGTATTGAGCGCGGTATCGTGAATGTTGGCGACGAGATCGAGATTGTCGGCATCAAGGACACGCAGAAGACGACGTGCACGGGCGTTGAGATGTTCCGCAAGCTGCTTGATCAGGGCGAAGCGGGGGACAATGTTGGAGTTCTGCTTCGTGGCACGAAGCGAGAGGATGTGGAGCGTGGCCAGGTACTGGCGGCCCCGGGTTCGATCACGCCGCATACGCGTTTCAACTGTGAGGCGTATATTCTGACGAAGGAAGAGGGTGGACGTCACACCCCGTTCTTCACGAACTACCGTCCGCAGTTCTACTTCCGCACGACGGATGTGACGGGGACGGTTGATCTGCCTGAGGGCACCGAGATGGTGATGCCGGGCGACAATATCACGATGGTTGTGAACCTGATTGCGCCGATTGCGATGGATGAAGGCCTGCGCTTTGCCATTCGCGAAGGCGGTCGCACCGTCGGTGCCGGCGTCGTCACTTCCATCATCGAATAAGACAGGCCCGAACAGGAGCAGGGTAACGGCAATCGTTTCGGTGAATAGGAGTGTAGCTCAATTGGTAGAGCACCGGTCTCCAAAACCGGGGGCTGTGGGTTCGAGTCCCTCCGCTCCTGCCAACCGAACGAACCCGGTCGTTGCCGGGGTAATATCCGGAATTCTGAACCAATGAGAGCGGAGCGTATGGCAAGACCATCAGTTGGCGAGTTTGTTCGTCAGGTACGTCAAGAGGTGAACAAGGTCACGTGGCCGACGCGCACAGAGACGATTCAGTCGACCTTGATGGTGGTCATCATGGTTGCGCTCGCAGCTTTGTTCTTTTTTCTCGTCGACCTTGGGTTGGCAGCTTTGGTGCAAGAAGCACTTTCGGTAGGAGGTTGATCGTCTGATGGCGATGCATTGGTACGTTATCCACGCCTACTCTGGCTTCGAGGGCAAGGTCGCTCAGTCCATCAAGGAACAGGCCGTGACCAAGGGCATGGAGGAGATGTTCGAGGATGTGCTCGTCCCCACCGAAGAGGTGGTCGAGATGCGGCGCGGCGCGAAGGTCAACTCGGAACGCAAGTTCTTTCCGGGTTACGTTCTTGTGCGGATGGACCTCAATGAGGATTCCTATCATCTGGTGAAGAACACACCGAAGGTGACCGGCTTTCTGGGTGCAGGCAACAAGCCCGCGCCGATCAGTCAGGCTGAGGCCGACCGGATTATTCATCAGGTGCAAGAAGGTGTGGAGCGGCCCAAGCCGTCCGTCACCTTCGACATCGGTGAGGAAGTGCGTGTCAACGATGGCCCGTTCCAGTCGTTCAACGGCGTGATCGAGGATGTCGATGAGGAGCGCGCACGCGTCAAGGTTTCAGTATCGATTTTTGGCCGGGCCACACCGGTCGAGCTTGAGTACGGTCAGGTCGAGAAGCTCTAGGGCTGATCGTTTTTAATTGCCGCTTTTTGGCGGTGCGCGGGAGGTTGGCCTCGGAAAGCCCATGAGGCGCCGTACCGCGAAACCTCGGAAAGGAAGAGGTCGAGAACATGGCGAAGAAGATTACAGGTTACGTGAAGCTGGAGATTCCGGCTGGTCAGGCCAACCCGTCGCCCCCCGTGGGTCCGGCGCTCGGTCAGGCGGGTCTGAACATCATGGAGTTCTGCAAGGCGTTCAACGCCAGTACGCAGAACATTGAACAGGGTGCGCCGACTCCGGTTGTGATTACCGTGTTTCAGGACAAGTCATTCACTTTCGTTACGAAGACGCCGCCGGCGAGCTTCCTCTTGAAGAAGGCGGCCAAGCTCAAGAAGGGCAGTGGCAAGACCGGGACGGAGAAGATTGGTCGTGTGACCATGGCGCAGTGCCGTGACATCGCGGAAGCGAAAATGGTGGATTTGAACGCCAACGATCTGGATGCAGGCGCGCAGATGATCGCCGGCACGGCCCGTTCGATGGGCCTTGAGGTGGTGGGGTAATTATGGCGAAGAACGGTAAACGTATGCGCGCAGCGCGCGAAAAGGTCGATCCGAACGTTCATGTCTCGATTGCTGAGGCTGTTCGCGTGGTCAAGGAAAACGCAACCGCCAAATTTGACGAAACCATCGAGGTTTCGATCAATCTGAACGTCGATCCGCGTCATGCCGATCAGAACGTTCGTGGCGTTGTTTCGCTCCCGAACGGAACCGGCAAGGACGTCCGGGTCGCGGTCTTCGCGAAGGACGAAAAGGCCGATGAGGCACGCGCCGCGGGTGCTGATATCGTGGGTGCGGATGATCTGGCAGCTGCGATTGAGGGTGGCGAGATCAATTTCGACCGCGTGATTGCGACTCCAGACATGATGCCGGTCGTCGGTCGTCTGGGTAAGGTTCTCGGGCCGCGCGGCTTGATGCCGAACCCCAAGCTCGGCTCGGTGACCAACGATGTGGCTGCCGCAGTTGAGGCAGCCAAATCAGGTGAGGTCCAGTATCGCGTCGAGAAGCTGGGCATCGTTCATGCCGGGATCGGCAAGGCGAGCTTCAGTGAAGACCAGATTCGGGAAAACCTCGATGCCTTCCTCGGTGCGGTGCTCAAGGCCAAGCCGAGCGGCGTCAAGGGAACCTATGTGAAGAAGCTGGCGCTGACCTCGACGATGGGGCCGGGCGTACGATTTGAATTGGGCGACCTTTCCGGGTCGTCTCAGAACGCCGCCGAATAGGCTGCGAAGTGGGATTTCCGTATGCGGCGTCGTACCGCTGCGGAAGTACCTGTCCGAGACTGCAGGCGCCCAAGGGAATTCGATCCGGCGGGTTTAAGTGCCAAATTGAGGCAGACCTGCATAGACGGGAGAAGACGCGAAGAACCTCCGGGTTTTTCGTGACGCTCCTGGGACAGGAAGGAGCGGTTCTGGGCCAATACCGGCCCGGGGCCAAATTGCAACGGTGTAGTTTGTCGACCTGTTCGGCGCACACCAAGTTTGCGGAGACGGTAAGTGGACCGAGCTAGAAAAGAAGAGCTTGTCACCGAACTCAACCAGTCTTTTGGGGATGCGGCACTCGTTGTCGTCACCCAGCAGTCTGGAATGACGGTAGCGGAGAGCACGGAGCTCCGCGCCCGTATGCGTGAGGCAGGTGCTGGCTACAAAGTGACCAAGAACAGGCTCGCGAAACTCGCCCTTGCGGGAACGACGTATGAACCGATCAGTGATCTGTTCAATGGTCCGACCGCGATCGCGTTTTCCGCCGATCCCGTGGCGGCGGCACGCGTAGCTGTCAATTATGCGAAGGAAAACGACAAGCTCGTCGTTATCGGGGGCGCCATGGGCGAAACCCTGCTCGACGAGAATGCCGTGAAGGCGCTTGCGGCACTTCCTTCGCTCGACGAGCTGCGTGGCAAGTTGGTGGGTATGTTGAACACCCCCGCGACCAGAATTGCTGGTGTCCTTCAGGCACCTGCAGGTCAGCTTGCACGCGTTATTGGCGCATATGCCAATCAGGGCGAGGCTGCGTAGGCCAATCCGATTATTCGGACATCCAATATCAAGTCTCTAAAAGTCTCAGGAGTTAGACAAAAATGGCAGACCTCGAAAAGATTGCTGAAGACCTCAGCGCACTGAGTGTTATCGAAGCCGCAGAGCTTTCGAAAATGCTTGAAGAGAAGTGGGGCGTCAGCGCCGCTGCTCCCGTCGCCGTCGCAGGCGTGGCAGCAGCTGGTGACGCCGGTGCCGCTGCTGAAGAGCAGACGGAATTTGACGTTATCCTCGCCGCTGCTGGTGAGAAAAAGATCAACGTCATCAAGGAAGTTCGGACCATCACCGGTCTGGGGCTCAAGGAAGCCAAGGACCTGGTCGAAGGTGCGCCCAAGCCTGTGAAGGAAGGCGTCGACAAGGCCGAGGCCGAAGAGCTGAAGAAAAAGCTGGAAGAAGCGGGCGCGACCGTCGAGCTCAAGTAGCTTCCCAGTAGCGAGGTTCGGCGGAGGTGGTTCATCGAACTCCACCTCCGCCGGCATCCTCGGATCGCCGAAGGCACCCGCGAACATGGTGTGTGACGGCGATGCGACGATGCCGGAATGGGGTTCTCCCGATCCGGATGTTCGATTTGGAGTGACCCGTTTCGTCGTGGGTTTTATCCCGCGACGACGAAGAGAGGCAATTTATGGCGCAGTCGTTCACCGGTCGCAAACGTATCCGTAAGAGCTTTGGGCGTATTCACGAAGTGGCCCAGATGCCGAACCTCATCGAAGTTCAGATGAGTTCCTACGATCAGTTCCTCAACAGCACGACGCTTGAAGGCGAGCCGGCTGATGTCGGGATCACGGAAGTTTTCAAATCGGTTTTTCCGATCCGTGACTTCGCAGAGAAGGCCCAGCTCGAGTTCGTGGAGTATGAACTCGAAGAGCCCAAGTACGATGTTGAGGAGTGCCAGCAGCGTGGCATGACCTACGCAGCACCCTTGAAGGTGACGCTGCGTCTTGTCGTCTGGGATGTTGACGAGGATACCGGTTCACGATCGATCCGCGACATCAAGGAGCAGGATGTCTATATGGGCGATATGCCGCTCATGACGGACAAGGGCACCTTTGTCATCAACGGTACCGAGCGCGTGATTGTCTCGCAGATGCATCGTTCGCCGGGCGTGTTCTTCGATCACGACCGTGGCAAGACGCATTCCTCGGGCAAGTTCCTTTTTGCCGCCCGGGTCATTCCTTATCGTGGTTCCTGGCTCGACTTCGAGTTCGATGCCAAGGACATTGTGCATGTCCGTATCGACCGACGACGCAAGCTGCCGGTGACAACCTTCCTGATGGCCCTCGACGGTGCCCGCACGGCCGAGCTTCGTGCCGAGCGCGCCGCAGAAGGCAAGGAACTCGAGCCGTTTGAGGCTGTGGGGATGTCGAACGAAGAAATTCTCGATGTCTTCTATGACAAGATTTCCTACAAGGCGGTCAAGGGGAACTGGCAAACAGCGCTTGATCCCGAGCGTCTGCGTGGCCAGAAGCTGACCCATGACCTTATCGACGCCAAGAGCGGCGACGTGGTTGCGGAAGCTGAAGCCAAGTTCACCCCGCGCGTGGCGCGCCAGGTGGAAGAGGCCGGCGTCAAGGACATTCTGGTGAGCAACGAGGAGTTGCTGACCCAGTATCTTGGCGAAGATCTTATCAACGAAGAGACCGGTGAGGTTCTGTTCGAAGCCGGTGACGAAATCACCGAAGAGACCTTCGAAGCCTTTGAAGAGGCCAAGATCACGGCCTTTACCACTCTGGCAATCGACCACATCAATGTCGGGCCATACATCCGCAACACGCTGGCGGCTGACAAGAACCGTTCACGCGAGGATGCGTTGATCGATATCTATCGTGTCATGCGCCCGGGTGAGCCGCCGACCTATGAGACGGCCGAAAACCTCTTCAAGAGCCTGTTCTTCGACAGCGAGCGTTATGATCTTTCGGCTGTTGGCCGCGTCAAGATGAATGCGCGCCTGGAGCTTGAAGCGCCCGATACCCAGCGCACGCTGCGCAAGGAAGATGTCCTGCGGATCGTCAAGTTGATGGTCAACATGAAGGACGGCCAGGGCGATATCGACGATATCGATCACCTCGGCAACCGCCGCGTACGGTCGGTCGGCGAGCTGATGGAAAATCAGTATCGCGTGGGTCTGCTGCGCATGGAGCGCGCCATCCGTGAGCGCATGTCGACCGTCGAAATCGACAGCGTCATGCCGCATGATCTGATCAACGCCAAGCCGGCTGCCGCTGCGGTGCGCGAGTTCTTCGGCTCCTCCCAGCTCAGCCAGTTCATGGATCAGACCAACCCGCTTTCGGAAATCACCCATAAGCGTCGTCTCTCGGCGCTTGGGCCGGGTGGCCTGACGCGTGAACGCGCCGGTTTTGAAGTGCGAGACGTGCATCCGACCCATTACGGCCGGATCTGCCCGATTGAGACTCCTGAAGGCCCGAATATCGGTCTGATCAACTCGCTCGCGACCTTCGCCCGCGTCAACAAATACGGCTTCATCGAGACGCCTTATCGTCCGGTCAAGGACGGGGTGGTCACCGAGGAAGTTGTCTATCTCTCCGCGATGGAAGAGGGGCGTTACACGATTGCCCAGGCCAACACCGGGTTGACGGATGACAGCCGGTTTGCCGATGAGCTCATCAGTTGCCGTCACGGCAATGACTACCTGATGGCGTTGCCCGATGACGTTGACTTCATGGACGTCTCGCCCAAACAGCTTGTGTCTGTCGCTTCGGCGCTGATTCCGTTCCTTGAAAACGATGACGCGAACCGTGCCTTGATGGGCTCGAACATGATGCGTCAGGCGGTGCCGTTGCTGCAGTCGGATGCGCCGCTGGTCGGCACCGGCATGGAAGGCACTGTTGCGCGTGACTCCGGTGTTACGATCGTCGCCAAGCGTGACGGTATCGTTGACCAGGTCGATGCGACTCGTATCGTGATCCGGTCCACCGGCGAAATCGGTGAGAATGACACCGGTGTCGACATCTACAACCTGCTGAAGTTCCAGCGCTCCAACCAGAACACCTCGATTACCCAGCGTCCGCTGGTTAAGGTCGGTGATGTTGTGGAGCAGGGCGACATAGTTGCGGATGGTCCTTCGACCGATCTGGGCGAACTCGCGCTGGGCAAGAACGTGCTCGTCGCGTTCATGCCCTGGAACGGTTACAACTTTGAAGATTCGATCCTGATCTCAGAGCGCATCGTGCGTGACGACGTGTTCACCTCGATCCATATCGAGGAATTCGAGATCATGGCCCGCGATACCAAGCTGGGTCAGGAAGAGATCACACGGGACATCCCCAACGTTGGCGAAGAAGCTCTCAAGAACCTTGATGAGGCGGGAATTGTCTATATCGGCGCCGAAGTGAATGCCGGTGATATTCTGGTCGGCAAGGTGACACCGAAGGGTGAATCGCCGATGACGCCGGAGGAAAAACTCCTTCGCGCGATCTTTGGCGAGAAAGCCGCCGATGTGCGTGACACCTCCCTGAAGGTGCCGCCGGGGGGGACAGGAACCGTTGTTGAGGTCCGCGTCTTCTCCCGTCGTGGCGTTGACAAGGATGAACGTGCGCTCTCGATTGAGCGGGCTGAAATCGAACGCCTTGCGAAAGACCGTGACGACGAGAAGGCAATTCTCGAACGCAGTTTCTACAACCGCCTGAAAGAATTGCTGGTCAACCAGGTCGCCGTGAAGGGCCCCAAGGGTCTGGACGAAGAGGTCAAGATTACCGAGCGCGTGCTGGGTGATTTCACACCGGGTCAGTGGCGTCAGGTCGTTGTGAAGAACGATGCCCGCATGGCTGAAATCGAACAGCTTCAGAACAGCTTTGACGGGGCCGTCGCCGTGCTTGAGGCGCGGTTCGAGAACAAGGTCGACAAGCTGCAGCGTGGCGACGAGTTGCCGCCGGGCGTGATGAAGCTGGTCAAGGTCTTTGTGGCTGTGAAGCGCAAGCTGCAGCCCGGCGATAAAATGGCCGGACGTCATGGCAACAAGGGCGTGATCTCCCGCATCGTTCCGATGGAAGACATGCCTTATCTGGATGACGGAACGCCTGTCGATATCGTCCTCAACCCGCTGGGTGTGCCATCGCGCATGAATGTCGGACAGATCCTGGAAACGCATCTGGGCTGGGCGACACGCGGTATCGGTCGTCAGATCGGTGACATTCTCGGCAATCTCGAGAATTCCGGCGGCATGGATGCACTTCGCAAGAAGCTGTCAGATGTCTACGAGAAGGACGAGTACCGGGCAGACGTTGCTGCGCTTTCGGATGAAGGTGTGCTTGAGCTCGCTGGAAACCTCCGCAACGGTGTTCCGATTGCAACGCCTGTCTTCGATGGCGCGACCGAAGTCGAGATCAACGAACATCTCGACATGGCCGGTCTCGACAATTCGGGGCAGGTCCAGCTGGTAGACGGACGCACAGGTGAGCCATTCGAACGTTTGGTGACGGTCGGCTACATTTACATGCTGAAACTGCATCATCTGGTGGATGACAAGATCCACGCGCGTTCCATCGGGCCATACAGCCTCGTGACCCAGCAGCCGCTGGGTGGCAAGGCGCAGTTTGGTGGTCAGCGCTTTGGTGAGATGGAGGTCTGGGCACTTGAAGCCTATGGCGCTGCCTACACCTTGCAGGAAATGCTGACAGTCAAATCCGATGACAAGGCTGGTCGTACAAAGGTTTATGAATCCATTGTACGTGGTGATGATAATTTTGAGGCGGGAATTCCGGAATCCTTCAACGTCCTCGTGAAGGAACTCCGCTCGCTCGGTCTCGATGTCCAACTCAATCAGACGGGGCGCTAGTTGACGCGCCCCCTGAAGTTGAACTTGGACACGAACAAACCCCTACCGGGAGCAGGTACATGAACGAACTCGTCAATGTGTTTGGCCAACCGCACGGCCCGCAGAGTTTCGATGAGATTCGCATCTCGATCGCAAGCCCGGAGCGCATTCGCTCCTGGTCCTATGGCGAGATTCGCAAGCCTGAAACGATCAACTATCGGACTTTCAAGCCCGAGCGCGATGGTCTGTTCTGTGCGCGTATTTTCGGTCCGATCAAGGACTACGAATGCCTGTGCGGCAAATACAAGCGCATGAAGTATCGCGGTATTGTCTGCGAGAAATGCGGTGTTGAAGTCACGCTCCAGAGCGTCCGCCGTGAGCGGATGGGCCATATCGAACTGGCATCGCCCGTGGCGCATATCTGGTTCCTGAAATCGCTGCCCAGCCGTATCGCCATGCTGCTCGATGCCACCCTTCGCGATCTCGAGCGTGTGCTCTATTTCGAGAATTACATCGTCACCGAGCCTGGTCTGACAGATCTCGAGATGCGTCAGCTTCTCAGCGAAGAAGATTATCTCGAAAAGCAGGAAGAGTTCGGTGAGGAGGCCTTTACCGCCAAGATCGGTGCCGAGGCCCTCAAGGAAATGCTGATGTCTCTGGACCTCGAAGAAATTCGGGCCCAGCTGCGCATTGACCTCCGTGAGACCGGCTCTGAAGCCAAGCGCAAGAAATACGTCAAGCGCCTCAAGATCGTTGAAGCCTTTATCGAATCCGGTGCCCTGCCGGAATGGATGATTCTGGACGTCATTCCGGTCATTCCGCCCGAGTTGCGCCCCCTGGTGCCGCTCGATGGTGGTCGTTTTGCGACCTCGGATCTCAACGATCTGTACCGTCGTGTGATCAACCGGAACAACCGCCTCAAGCGTTTGATTGAGTTGCGCGCGCCGGACATCATCGTCCGCAACGAAAAGCGTATGTTGCAGGAATCCGTTGACGCATTGTTCGACAATGGTCGTCGTGGCCGTGTCATCACCGGCGCCAACAAGCGCCCGCTGAAGTCGCTTTCGGATATGCTCAAGGGCAAGCAGGGCCGGTTCCGTCAGAACCTGCTCGGCAAGCGTGTCGACTATTCCGGCCGTTCGGTGATCGTTGTCGGCCCGGAGCTGCGGCTCCATCAATGTGGCCTGCCAAAGAAGATGGCCCTCGAGCTCTTCAAGCCCTTCATTTATCACAAGCTCGAACTGTACGGTTACGCGACCACGATCAAGGCGGCAAAGCGCATGGTCGAAAAGGAGCGTCCGGAAGTCTGGGATATCCTCGAAGAGGTCATTCGCGAGCATCCGGTTCTGCTGAACCGCGCGCCGACACTGCATCGATTGGGCATCCAGGCGTTTGAGCCGATCCTGATCGAAGGCAAGGCAATCCAGCTGCATCCGCTCGTTTGCGCCGCGTTCAATGCGGACTTCGACGGCGACCAGATGGCCGTCCATGTGCCGCTTTCGCTGGAAGCCCAGCTGGAAGCGCGTGTGCTGATGATGTCGACGAACAACATTCTCAGCCCTGCCAACGGCAAGCCGATCATTGTGCCGTCACAGGATATCGTTCTGGGTCTCTACTACCTCAGCTATGAAGTCACTGAGGATGGTGGCGAGATCGTCAGCTTCGACAGCAAGAAGTCGCTGGATGCGGCCGTCGAATCCGGAGACGTGGTCTTCCTGGACGCGAAGAGCCCGGCAACCCCGGTTGATGTCAGCGCACTCACGCTGAAGGCGGTCAATGATGGTGACGTGGTCGCACATCGTATCCCGGCATTCAGTTCCATCGATGAGGTCGAGCAGGCACTCCACGCCAAGGCGGTCAATCTCCATACGCGGATCAAGGCACGCCTTTCGACGGTTGATGATGAGGGCAACCCCGTCATCAAGCTGGTTGTCACGACGCCGGGTCGTTTGTTGCTGGGGCGGATCCTGCCCAAGCATCCGCAGGTTCCGTTTGAACTGGTGAACCGTCTGCTGACCAAGCGCGAAGTCAGTGACATCATTGATGTCGTGTATCGTCATTGCGGTCAGAAGGAGACGGTGATCTTCGCTGACCGTATGATGAGCCTCGGTTTCTCCCATGCCTGCAAGGCCGGTATCTCCTTCGGCAAGGATGATCTGATCATTCCGGACCTGAAGGGACGTCTTGTCGGCGACACCACGGATCGGGTGAAGGAATTCGAGCAGCAGTATCAGGACGGACTGATCACCAAGGGTGAAAAGTACAACAAGGTTGTCGATGCCTGGACACGCTGCACCGACGAGGTTGCCGATGCGATGATGGACGAAATGCAGGCGCGCGACGAAACCGGTCAGATCAACTCGGTCTACATGATGGCGCATTCCGGTGCGCGTGGCTCGGCGGCCCAGATCCGTCAGCTCGCGGGAATGCGTGGCCTGATGGCCAAGCCGTCCGGCGAGATCATCGAAACGCCGATTATTGCGAACTTCAAGGAAGGTCTGTCGGTGCTCGAGTACTTCAACTCGACCCATGGTGCCCGTAAGGGTCTGGCTGATACGGCTCTGAAGACCGCGAACTCGGGTTACCTGACCCGTCGTCTGGTCGATGTCGCGCAGGATTGTGTGATTATCGAGAATGACTGCGGAACCGATGACGGCCTGACCATGAATGCCGTGATTGAAGGCGGCGATGTTGTGGTTCGACTTTCCGAACGTGTTCTTGGGCGTACGGCTGCCGAAGACGTCATTGATCCCCTGAGCGGTGATGTTCTTGTCGCCAAGGGCACGCTCATGACCGAACCGATCGTCGAAAAGATCGAAACGGCGGGAACCGAAACGATCAAGATTCGCTCTGTCCTGACATGCAAAAGCGATGGCGGGGTTTGTGGTGCGTGCTACGGCCGCGATCTGGCGCGCGGCACGACCGTGAATGTCGGGGAAGCCGTAGGCGTTATTGCAGCCCAGTCCATCGGTGAGCCGGGTACCCAGCTCACCATGCGTACCTTCCATATCGGTGGTGCGGCACAGGGTGCTTCCGAGCAGTCGAGTGTGGAAGCAGCTTTCGATGCGAAGGTGAAGATCGAGAACCGCAATGTGGTCGTGAACTCTGAAGGCGTTCCGATCGTGATGAACCGCAGTACCGAAGTGGTGTTGCTGGATGAGGCCGGCCGTGCTCGTGCCCATCACAGCATTCCTTACGGATCGCGCCTGTTGGCCGATGAGGGGGATACGGTCGAGAAGGGCCAGCCGCTGGCACAGTGGGACCCCTATACCATCCCGATCATCACAGAGAAGGAAGGCTACGTCGATTACGTGGACCTGGTTGAAGGTATCTCGATGCGTGAAGCGACCGACGAGGCAACCGGTATCGTCTACAAGGTGGTGGTTGACTGGAAGCAGCAGCCCAAGGGATCCGATCTTCGTCCGCGCATTTCGCTGCGCCCGAAGAAAGGCTCCAAGGCTGGTGAAGTCGTCAAGCTCGCCAATGGTCTCGACGCCCGTTACTTCATGTCCATGGATGCCATCCTGAATGTGGATGCTGGTCAGCACGTGCAGGCCGGTGACATTCTGGCACGTATTCCGCGTGAAAGTTCAAAGACACGTGACATCACTGGTGGTCTGCCGCGTGTGGCCGAACTCTTTGAAGCGCGCCGGCCCAAGGATCATGCGGTCATCGCCGATATCGACGGTCGCGTCGAGTTCGGACGTGACTACAAGATGAAGCGCCGGATTGTTGTCGTGCCGAGTGAAGAGGATGAGGCCAACGGTGTCGAGCCGGTGGAATACCTGATCCCCAAGGGCAAGCACATCTCCGTTCAGGAGGGTGATACGGTGCGCCAGGGTGACCTGCTGCTCGACGGCAATCCCGTGCCACACGATATTCTTCGTGTTCTCGGAGTTGAAGAGCTTGCGCGTTATCTGGTCAAGGAGATTCAGGACGTCTATCGCCTGCAGGGTGTCGGCATCAACGACAAGCACATCGAGGTGATTGTTCGGCAGATGCTGCAGAAAGTCGAGATCACCGATCCGGGCGAAACAACCTTCCTGGTTGGCGAAACGGTCGACAAGATCGAGTTCGATCAGGTGAATGCCAAATCGGAAGCCGAAGGTCACAAGCTCGCCAAGGCGTTACCGGTGTTGCAGGGCATCACCAAGGCAAGCCTGCAGACCAGCTCGTTCATCTCGGCCGCGTCCTTCCAGGAGACGACTCGGGTGCTCACCGAAGCTGCGGTCAATGGCAAGGTCGACGGACTCTATGGTCTCAAGGAGAACGTCATCGTCGGTCGTCTGATCCCCGCTGGTACAGGCGCTGTCATGAATGCCGTTCGTACGATTGCTGCCGAACGTGACACCAAGCTGGCGGATGATCTCGCCAAGCAGGTGGCCGAAGAGGAAGCAGCAGCGCAAGTCGAAGTCGAAGAGGCCGGCGCTGCGGAGTAGCTTTTCGGGTTAATGCCTGAACGAATACGCCGTCCCGGCACAAGCGGGGGCGGCGTCTTTCGTTTCGGCGCCCAAAACCGCCGTTACAGGGCTTTTCAATACATATAAGTACATGAAAAATAACAATATTAATGTGTCTGAAAGATATTCCGCGCTGCAGCATGTTTTATCGGTTTTGGCGGTTGACGCCTATAGGGGCCGTGAGTAGTATCCGCGCGCCTGAACGGGGTTGGTCGTAGACGCGCGCAGTCTAAACACAGCCTTAGGCATCACGAACCAAATGCGCACACGCAACGAGCAGGCGAAAAATGCTCGCAGGGCAGGAACGTCGTCTGCCCCGATTTCCTTTGTGTAGTTGGTTCGAACGTGAATGACGGGACGTAGACAGGAAACCATATGCCCACGATTAATCAGCTGATCCGAAAGCCCCGCAAGGCGCCGGTCAAGCGAAACAAGGTTCCGGCGCTCGAAGCGTGCCCGCAGAAACGCGGTGTATGTACGCGCGTCTATACAACGACCCCGAAAAAGCCGAACTCGGCCCTGCGAAAGGTTGCCCGTGTGCGCCTGACGAATGGCTTTGAGGTGACGAGCTATATTCCGGGTGAGGGTCATAACCTTCAGGAGCATTCCGTCGTCATGATCCGTGGCGGCCGTGTAAAGGATTTGCCGGGCGTTCGTTATCACATTATCCGCGGCACACTCGATACCCAGGGTGTGTCTGATCGTCGCCAGCGTCGTTCGAAGTACGGCGCGAAGCGGCCCAAGTAGCGGAGGAGCAGAGATATGTCACGACGTCGTCGCGCAGAAAAACGTGAAGTCCTTCCGGATCCCAAATACGGTGATCTGGTCGTGAGCAAGTTCACGAATAACGTCATGTATCACGGCAAGAAGTCGGCCGCAGAGCGTATCGTCTACGCCGCGTTCGATGATATTGCCAACAAGCGTGGTGGTGATCCCATTCGGACCTTCCACGAAGCTCTGGACAACATCAAGCCACAGCTTGAGGTGCGTTCGCGCCGCGTCGGTGGTGCGACCTATCAGGTGCCGGTTGAGGTGCGTTCCGAGCGTGCGCAGGCTCTGGCGTTCCGCTGGCTGATTCAGGCTGCACGCGGCCGTCCGGAGAACACCATGGAAGAGCGCCTGTCGCGCGAAGTTCAGGATGCGGCCGAAAATCGCGGCAATGCAGTGAAGAAGCGGGAAGACACCCACCGGATGGCAGAGGCCAACAAAGCCTTCTCCCATTACCGTTGGTAGCTATCTGACGAATGTCCGAAAAGAGAATCTGAAATGTCCAAGCGCGAAACACCGATCGAGAAATACCGCAATATTGGCATTATGGCCCATATTGACGCCGGTAAGACGACGACGACCGAGCGTATCCTTTTCTATACGGGTCGTTCGTACAAGATTGGTGAAGTCCATGATGGCGCAGCCACGATGGACTGGATGGAGCAGGAGCAGGAGCGCGGTATTACGATCACGTCGGCTGCGACGACCGCGTTCTGGGATGACCATCGCGTGAACATCATTGATACCCCGGGCCATGTGGACTTCACGATTGAAGTGGAGCGCTCGCTACGGGTTCTCGACGGCGCGGTTGCCGTGTTTGACAGCGTTGCCGGTGTCGAGCCGCAGTCCGAGACGGTCTGGCGCCAGGCCGACAAGTACAAGGTTCCGCGTATCTGTTTCGTGAACAAGATGGACCGTATCGGTGCGGATTTTTACAACTGCGTGGAGATGATCATCGATCGCCTTGGTGCGAATCCGGTTGTTCTCCAGTTGCCGATCGGTACCGAAGCTGAGCTGCGTGGCGTTGTTGATCTTGTCGCCATGAAGGGCATCGTCTGGAAGAACGAAGATCTCGGTGCTGCATTCGAATATATCGACATCCCTGACGATCTGGTCGAGGCCGCAGCCGAATGGCGCGAGAAGCTTATCGAGGCCGCGGTCGAGCACGATGACGCCGCCATGGAAGCTTATCTCGAAGGCAATGAGCCCGATGAAGCGACTCTCAAGGCCTGCATCCGCAAGGGCACGTTGTCTCTGAGTTTGGTGCCGGTTCTTTGTGGTTCGGCGTTCAAGAACAAGGGCGTGCAGCCGCTGCTGGACGCGGTTGTCGATTATCTGCCGTCGCCGCTCGACGTGCCGCCGATCAAGGGTCTGCTGCCCGACAGTGACGAGGCGGTTGTGCGTAGAAGTTCCGACGATGAGCCGTTCTCCGCGCTTGCCTTCAAGATCATGACCGATCCGTTTGTGGGGTCCCTGACCTTCGCACGGATTTATTCGGGCTCCGTTGAGGCCGGGCAGTCGGTTCTCAACACGGTCAAGGACAATCGCGAGCGTGTTGGCCGCATGTTGCTCATGCATGCCAATGACCGCGAAGACATCAAGATTGCGCGCGCAGGCGACATCGTGGCGCTTGCTGGCATGAAGGCGACGACCACAGGCGACACGCTGTGTGACCCGGCTCACCCTGTCGTGCTTGAGCGGATGGAGTTTCCCGAGCCTGTCATCGAAATTGCGGTTGAGCCGAAAACCAAGGCTGACCAAGAGAAAATGGGCCAGGCGCTGCAGCGTCTTGCCGCTGAAGATCCTTCGTTCCGGGTCCAGAGTGATGAGGAAAGCGGACAGACCATTCTCAAGGGAATGGGCGAATTGCACCTCGAGATTCTGGTCGACCGCATGAAGCGTGAATTCAAGGTCGAGGCCAATGTCGGTGCGCCGCAGGTGGCATACCGCGAGAAGATGACCCAGGCGGTCACGATCGATTATACCCATAAGAAGCAGACCGGTGGTTCGGGCCAGTTTGCGCGCGTGAAGATCAATTTCGAGCCGTTGGAGCCGGGTGAGGGTTTCCAGTTCGAGAGCGCAATCTTTGGTGGATCCGTGCCCCGGGAATTCATTCCTGGCGTCGAAAAAGGCATCAATTCCGCACGTGACGCGGGCAGTATTGCCGGCTTCCCGGTGATCGACTTCAAGGCCTCGCTGGTTGACGGTGCGTCGCATGACGTTGACTCATCGGTCATGGCGTTTGAAATCGCAGCCCGTGCTGCGTTCCGCGAAGCCCTTCAGAAAGGGGCTCCGCGTTTGCTGGAGCCGGTGATGAAGGTCGAATGCGTAACGCCGGAAGAGTATATGGGCGATATCATCGGTGACCTGAACAGTCGCCGTGGTCAGGTTGGTTCCATGGATACACGCGGAAACGCCCGCGTGATCAGCGCCATGGTCCCGCTCGCCAATATGTTTGGCTACGTGAACACGCTGCGTTCCATGAGTCAGGGGCGTGCCACCTTTACAATGGTCTTCGATCACTACGAGCAGGTGCCGCAGGCAGTTGCCGAAGAGGTCGTCTCGAAAATGGCTTAACCGCCAAACCCGATTACACAGATTATTTGCTGGGGCCGATTGGTCGTGTCGCAGCAGCAGACGGAGAACAGGTCATGTCGAAAGAGAAGTTTGAGCGTAACAAGCCGCATTGCAACGTTGGCACGATTGGTCACGTTGACCATGGTAAGACGACGTTGACGGCGGCGATCACGAAGGTGATGGCGGAGGCTTCTGGAGGGGCTGCGGTCGCGTTTGACCAGATTGACAAGGCTCCTGAGGAGCGCGAGCGCGGGATTACGATTTCGACAGCGCATGTTGAGTATGAGACGGCAGCCCGTCACTACGCGCATGTGGATTGCCCGGGCCATGCCGATTATGTGAAGAACATGATCACGGGCGCGGCGCAGATGGATGGAGCGATTCTTGTTGTGAACGCAGCGGACGGCCCGATGCCGCAGACGCGCGAGCACATTCTTCTGGCGCGCCAGGTTGGTGTGCCTGCGCTTGTGGTTTACCTGAACAAGGTTGATCAGGTTGATGACGAGGAGCTTCTCGAGCTGGTCGAGATGGAAGTGCGCGAGCTGCTTTCGTCCTACGACTTCCCGGGCGACGATATTCCGATCGTGAAGGGTTCGGCGCTTGCCGCCCTTGAGGGTCGTGATGAAGAGATTGGTGCGAACTCGATCAAGGAGCTGATGGACGCGGTTGATGCGTATATTCCGCAGCCTGATCGTCCGCGTGACCAGCCGTTCCTGATGCCGATCGAGGATGTGTTCTCGATTTCGGGCCGTGGGACGGTTGTGACGGGTCGTATTGAGCGCGGTATCGTGAATGTTGGCGACGAGATCGAGATTGTCGGCATCAAGGACACGCAGAAGACGACGTGCACGGGCGTTGAGATGTTCCGCAAGCTGCTTGATCAGGGCGAAGCGGGGGACAATGTTGGAGTTCTGCTTCGTGGCACGAAGCGAGAGGATGTGGAGCGTGGCCAGGTACTGGCGGCCCCGGGTTCGATCACGCCGCATACGCGTTTCAACTGTGAGGCGTATATTCTGACGAAGGAAGAGGGTGGACGTCACACCCCGTTCTTCACGAACTACCGTCCGCAGTTCTACTTCCGCACGACGGATGTGACGGGGACGGTTGATCTGCCTGAGGGCACCGAGATGGTGATGCCGGGCGACAATATCACGATGGTTGTGAACCTGATTGCGCCGATTGCGATGGATGAAGGCCTGCGCTTTGCCATTCGCGAAGGCGGTCGCACCGTCGGTGCCGGCGTCGTCACTTCCATCATCGAATAAGAAAAAACTATGTGCGGCGGTTCCATGTGGAACCGCCGGCTATTTTGACGGGATACCGCAATGGACAGTCAACATATTCGGATAAGGCTGAAAGCCTTCGATCATCGCGTGCTCGACCAGTCGGCGAGCGAGATCGTGGGAACTGCCAAACGAACCGGTGCAGAGGTTCGCGGACCTATCCCGCTTCCCACGCGTATCGAGAAATTCACCGTTCTGCGTTCACCCCATGTGAACAAGAAGGCGCGTGAACAGTTCGAGATCCGCACCCATAAACGTCTGCTCGATATCATCGATCCGACGCCGCAAACTGTCGATGCTCTTATGAAGCTCGACCTTGCGGCCGGCGTCGACGTAGAAATCAAGCTGTAAGAGGCCAAGATGCGAACCGGCGTCATAGCTCAAAAACTGGGAATGACTCGTGTCTTCGACGACACGGGCAATCATATTCCGGTCACAGTACTCAAACTCGACGGCTGCGATGTTGTTGATCAGCGCACGATTGAGCGCGACGGCTACACCGCGGTGCAGCTTGGCACCGGGGCTGCAAAGCCCAAGCGTGTCAGCAAGGCCATGCGTGGACATTTCGCCAAGGCGAAGGTCGAACCGCGGCGCAAGATCGTCGAATTTCGCGTCAGCGAAGATGCGCTTGTCGATATCGGCACGCGTCTCGCGGTCGATCACTTCGTCTCGGGACAGTTTGTCGATGTGACAGGCACGTCAATCGGTAAAGGTTTTGCCGGTGCCATGAAGCGCCATAATTTCGGCGGTCTTCGGGCCAGTCACGGTGTCTCGATCTCGCATCGTAGTCACGGTTCGACCGGCCAGTGCCAGGATCCGGGCAAGGTGTTCAAGGGTAAGAAAATGGCCGGCCATATGGGCGCTGAGCGGGTAACCACTCAGAACCTGCGGGTTGTGACCACGGATGGTGACGAGGGCCTGATCCTGATCGAGGGTGCGGTTCCGGGTTCCAAGGGCGGCTATGTGCTTGTTCGCGACGCGATCAAGAAGGCGCTTCCTGAGGGTGTCCCTTATCCGACCGTTGCTGCAGAACAGGCACCGGCCGAGGTCGAGGACGCACCTGCGGAAGACGCAGCAGCAGACAACACGGCCGACGAAGCGCCCCAGGGCGATTCCGAAGCGACGGATTCGAAGGACTGAGGCGATGAAACTCAAGGTTATCAATCTTGATAACAAGGACGTCGGCGAGATCGATCTCGACGATGGCGTCTTTGCTGCGCCGATCCGCAAGGATCTGCTCGCGCGGATGGTCAATTATCAGCTCGCCAAGCGGCGTCAGGGTACGCACAAGACCAAGACGCGTGGCGAAATCAATGGCTCCACGGCTCGTCCCTGGCGTCAGAAGGGAACCGGCCGCGCACGTGCTGGTGACCGGAAGGCCGGGCATTGGCGTGGTGGTCAGACGACGTTTGGACCCGTTCCGCGGGATCACTCGACCGAGCTGCCGAAAAAGGTTCGCAAGCTCGCGCTGAAGACGGCGTTGTCGTCCAAGCAGGCCGAGGGCAAGCTTGTGGTGCTCGATATCGCTGCGGCATCCGTGCCGAAGACCAAAGCGGTTGCCGCTCAGCTCAAGGCAATGGGTCTGTCGTCCGTCTTGATCGTTGATGGTGTGGATATCGATCGGAATTTCCAGCTGGCTGCCCGTAATATTCCGGGCGTGGATGTACTGCCGCAACAGGGTGCGAATGTGTTCGATATCCTGCGTCGCGACACGCTCGTCCTTACCAAGTCGGCAGTTGAGCAGTTGCAGGAGCGCCTACGATGAGCAGCAATCGCAAGCCGCGTGGTCGTATCGACGTCTCCGCAGAACGCATGTACGAAATTGTCCGCTCTCCCGTGATTACGGAAAAGGCGACGATGGTTTCGGAGCACAATCAGGTGGTTTTCCGGGTTCCGGTCGATGCGACCAAGCCGGAAATTCGTGCCGCGGTCGAAGGCCTGTTCAAGGTCAAGGTCGTGGGCGTGAATACCCTCGTGCAAAAGGGAAAGACGAAGCGTTGGAAAGGCCATCCGGGCCGGCGCAGCGATGTCAAAAAGGCCGTGGTTCGTCTCGCTGACGGCGATTCTATCGATATCACGACCGGCGTATAGAGGTTCGAGATGGCACTGAAGCAATTCAAACCGAATACACCTGGCCAGCGTGGACTCGTCCTCGTCGACCGGTCTGAGCTTTGGAAGGGTGACCCTGAAAAGTCGCTGACCGAAGGGCTGACCAAAAAGGGTGGACGGAACAATACAGGTCGAATCACGGCGCGTCGTCGTGGTGGCGGGCACAAGCGGCTTTACCGTCAGGTGGATTTCAAGCGTCGCAAGTTTGACGTTCCCGCGACGGTGGAGCGGATCGAATATGATCCGAACCGCACGGCCTTCATCGCGCTTCTGTCGTATGAAGATGGCGAGAAAAGCTACATTCTTGCGCCGCAGCGCCTGAATGTGGGCGATGCCGTGATCGCTGCCGAGCGCGCTGACGTGAAGCCTGGCAATGCCATGCCGATCCGTGCGATCCCGATTGGCACGATCATTCACAATGTTGAGCTCAAGGCTGGCGCCGGCGGCAAGATGGCGCGTGCGGCTGGTACATATGTGCAGCTTGTTGGTCGTGACCGTGGTTACGGGCTGTTGAAGCTTGCATCCGGTGAAGTTCGTATGGTTCGTCAGGAGTGCATGGCCACGATTGGTGCCGTGTCCAACCCGGATCAAAGCAATATCAAATTGGGCAAGGCCGGCCGCAAACGTTGGCTGGGCAAGCGTCCCGCCGTACGTGGCGTCGCCATGAACCCGATTGATCATCCGCATGGCGGTGGTGAAGGCCGGACATCCGGTGGTCGCCATCCTGTCACCCCCTGGGGCAAGCCGACGAAGGGTAAGCGTACCCGGTCTAACAAGAAGACCGACTCGCTGATCATTCGCCGGCGCGCGAAGTAGAGGAGAACGGCCGTGGCACGTTCTGTATGGAAAGGTCCTTTTGTCGACAGCTATCTGCTCAAGAAAGCAGAGGTTGCGCGCGCATCCGGACGTAATGATGTGATCAAGACCTGGTCGCGCCGCTCGACAATCCTGCCGCAGTTCGTCGGGTTGACCTTCGGTGTCTACAACGGTCAAAAATTTGTTCCCGTTCTGGTGACCGAAAACATGGTCGGGCAGAAGTTTGGTGAGTTCTCACCGACCCGTTCCTATTTCGGCCACGCGGCGGATCGCAAGGCGAGGCGGGGTTAGTCATGGGCAAGAAATCTGCAGTCCGCGATCTGGCTGATACCGAAGCACGTGCGATCATTCGCAATCTTCGCATCAGCCCGCAGAAACTCAATCTGGTTGCCGAGCAAATTCGTGGCAAACCGGTGCAGCGCGCTCTGATGGACCTGGAGTTCTCGCGGCGTCGCATCTCTGGTGCGGTCAAGGCGGGCCTTGAAAGCGCCATTGCGAATGCCGAAAACAATCATCAGCTCGACGTCGATCGTCTCGTCGTCGCTGAAGCTACTGTCGGCAAGAATATGGTGATGAAGCGCTGGCGTGCACGTGCACGGGGCCGCGTCGCCCGTATTCAGAAACCGTTCAGCCAGATCACGCTCGTCGTTCGCGAGCAGGAAGAGGCATAAGTATGGGTCAGAAAATCAATCCGATCGGGTTTCGTCTCGGTATCAACCGGACTTGGGATTCCCGCTGGTTCGCTGATGGTTCAGCATACGGCGACCTGCTCCTTGAGGATCTCGCGCTTCGCAAGATGCTGGAGAAGCGGCTTGCCGGTGCCGGTATCAGTCGGATCATTATCGAACGCCCCGCCAAGAAGGCACGGATCACGATCCACTCGGCACGTCCGGGTGTGGTGATCGGCAAGAAGGGCGCGGATATCGAAAAGCTACGCAGCGAAGTTTCCAAGATGACCGGTTCTGAGGTCAGCCTGAACATCGTTGAAGTGCGTAAGCCTGAAATTGATGCGAACCTGGTGGCCGAGAACATCGCACAGCAGCTCGAGCGTCGTGTGGGTTTCCGCCGCGCCATGAAGCGTGCGGTTCAGAGCGCCATGCGTCTGGGGGCACAGGGTGTCCGCGTGATGTGTGGCGGTCGCCTGGGTGGCGCGGAAATCGCGCGAACCGAGCAGTATCACGAGGGCAGTGTGCCGTTGCACACCTTGCGCGCAGATGTGCAGTACGGCACTGCGACAGCCCAGACCACCTATGGCGCTTGTGGCGTCAAGGTCTGGATTTATCGCGGTGATATTATGGAACACGACCCGATGGCACAGGATCGTCGGATCGAGGAACAGCAATCGGGCGGAATGCCGGCACGCTAGGCGCCGCTCGGAGGTAAGAAAATGCTCAGTCCGAAAAGAACAAAATATCGCAAGCAGCATAAGGGTCGGCTGCACGGTGTTGCCCAGTCGGGAACATCGCTGAATTTCGGCTCCTATGGCATGAAAGCGGTTACACCGGCGCGTGTTACAGCGCGGCAGATCGAGGCAGCGCGTCGTGCTATGACGCGTCATATGCGTCGAGCCGGTCGTGTCTGGATCCGTATTTTTCCCGATGTGCCGGTCAGCCAGAAGCCCGCTGAAGTGCGAATGGGTAAGGGTAAGGGTACACCCGAATACTGGATGGTCCGGGTCAAACCGGGTCGTGTGATGTTCGAGATCGATGGTGTTCCCGAAAATGTGGCGCGCGAGGCTTTCGAACTGGCCGCCGCTAAACTTCCGCTTCAGACGCGCGTTGTCTCGCGCGAAGTGAGCTAAGACCATGAAGCCGGTAGACATTCGCGCCAAGAGCGAAGACGAACTGCGCGACCAATTGCGCGATTTGAAAAAAGAGGCGTTCAACCTGCGTTTTCAGCGGGCCAGCGGACAACTCGAGAATACCGCACGTGTGCGCGACGTTCGTCGTGACATTGCGCGGGTTCAGACGATCCTCAGCGAGCGCCGTACGGCGCAATAACGAGCGTACAGGAGTTAACAGGATGCCGCGACGGGTACTCATCGGCACAGTGGTGAGCAACAAGATGGAGAAGTCGGTGACCGTACAGGTCGATCGCCGGGTGAAACATCCGCTCTACAAGAAGTTCATGACCCAATCGAAGAAGATTGCGGCGCATGACGAAACAAACACGCTCGAGATTGGCGATCAGGTTCGCATTCGTGAATGCCGCCCGATTTCCAAGAGCAAGCGTTTCGAAGTTATCGAAAAGGTCGAAGCCTAAGGCTTTCGCGCCCTGGGTATTTGAAGGACAAAGACAATGATTCAGATGCAGACCAACCTGGAAGTCGCTGACAACAGCGGCGCGCGCCGGGTGCAGTGCATCAAGGTGCTGGGTGGTTCCAAGCGCATGACGGCCGGTGTTGGCGACGTCATCGTCGTTTCCGTGAAGGAAGCAATTCCGCGTGGCCGCGTAAAGAAGGGTGAAATTCATCGTGCCGTTATCGTGCGCACGAAGAAGGACATCTCGCGCGCGGACGGGAGCACGATCCGCTTTGACAGCAATGCAGCAGTTTTGATCAACCCGCAGGGTGAGCCGATCGGGACGCGTATCTTCGGGCCGGTTACACGTGAATTGCGTGGCCGCCGGTTCATGAAGATTATCTCGCTGGCGCCGGAGGTTCTCTAATGGCGACAAACCCCAAAATGAAAATGCGGATCAAGAAGGGCGACCAGGTTGTCGTTCTGACGGGACGCGAGAAGGGCAAATCGGGCGAAGTGTTGCGCGTTGACCGTGAACGCAATCGTGTGCTCGTCCAGGGCGTGAACATGATGAAACGTCACGAGCGTGCGACCCAGACATCACCCGGTGGCATCAATCAGTTCGAAGCGCCGTTGCATGCTTCCAATGTTTCACTGATTGATCCGGACACAAAGAAACCGACGCGCGTTGGTTACAAGACACTCGATGACGGCCGCAAGGTCCGCTTTGCAAAGCGGTCCGGCGAAGTCATCGATTAGTAGGTGAGAGATGGCAACTCGATTGGCTGAACATTACAATAATGTCGTGAAGACGAAGCTCAAGGAGCATTTCGGCTACACGAATGACCACGCGATTCCGCGTCTGGACAAGATCGTCCTGAACATGGGGTTGGGCGAGGCGGCTCAGGATTCCAAAAAGGTCGATACTGCGGTGAACGAGATGGCGCGTATCGCAGGTCAGGCGCCGCTCATTACGCGCGCCAAGACCTCCGTGGCGAACTTCAAGCTGCGTGAAGGTATGCCCATCGGCTGCAAGGTGACCTTGCGTCGGGAGCGTATGTATGAATTTTTTGATCGTCTCGTGACGATCGCCTTGCCGCGTGTTCGCGATTTTCGCGGTCTGCGTCCGACGAGTTTCGACGGTCGCGGTAACTACTCAATGGGGCTGCGCGAACAGATCGTGTTCCCGGAGATCAACTACGACGAAATCGACGACATCCGCGGCATGGATGTGATCATTTGCACGACGGCGAATACGGATGACGAGGCGCGCGAGTTGCTGCGCGGCTTTGAATTTCCGTTCCGCGATTAACGTCGTCAGGAGACAGGACGAAATGGCAAAACAGAGTTCGATCCAGAAGAACAAGCGGCGAGAGAAGCTTGTGAAGCAGTACGCTGGAAAGCGCGCGGAACTGAAGGCAATTGCACGGGATACGTCCCGCCAGCCTGAGGAACGCTTCGCCGCCCGGATGAAGCTGGCCAAGCTGCCCCGCAATTCTTCGCCGACCCGGTTGCGCAACCGTTGTGAAGTGACGGGTCGGCCGCGTGGCTACTATCGGAAGTTCCGGATGTCGCGCCTTGCGCTTCGTGAACTTGGTTCCAATGGCCTGATTCCAGGTCTCGTTAAGTCGAGCTGGTAGGGGGACGCGACTATGAGCATGACCGATCCACTCGGAGATATGCTGACACGCATCCGTAACGGACAGCGTGCGGGACATTCTTCCGTCATTTCACCGGCTTCCAAGTTGCGTGAACGCGTTCTGGATGTTTTGCAGCAGGAAGGTTTTATCCGCGGTTTCAGTGTAACGGAGTTACGCTCCGGCATTTCCGAAATCACGATTGAGCTGAAGTATCAGGAAGGCGTACCGGTAATTCGCGAAATCAAGCGCGTTTCCCGTCCGGGACGCCGGGTTTACTCGAAAATCCGCGACCTGCGTCAGGTCTATGGCGGGTTGGGGGTTTCGATCCTCTCGACACCCAAGGGCGTTGTGTCGGATCAGACGGCACGCGCGGAAAATGTTGGCGGCGAGGTTCTGTGCCACGTCTTCTAGGCGCGGTTACGGTTTGAGGAGACATAGACAATGTCACGTGTAGGCAGTAGTCCAGTAGCCATCCCCGAGGGAGCAGATGTCCAGATTACCGGGCAGATGATTTCCGCGAAGGGCAAGCTGGGCGAGATGTCGGTCAATATTCCGACGGATATCGAGATTACGCAGGAAGACGGTGCTATCGTTTTCAAGCCGCGTTCCAACAACAAGCGTACCCGGATGGCCTGGGGCACGTCGCGTTCGTTGGTGAGCAATCTCGTGACCGGTGTGACCGAGGGTTTTACAAAGCGGCTGGAGATTACCGGTGTTGGTTATCGTGCGGCGGTGCAGGGCGAGTCCCTGAACCTGCAGCTTGGTTATTCCCACGATGTGAATTTTCCGATCCCCGATGGGATCGACATCAAGTGTGAAACTCCGACAGCAATCGTGATTTCGGGTGCGGACAAGCAGGCTGTTGGTCAGGTTGCGGCCAAGATCCGCGGCTTCCGGAAGCCGGAGCCCTACAAGGGCAAGGGCGTCCGTTATCATGACGAACAGGTTTTGCGTAAGGAAGGTAAGAAGAAATGACGTCGAATTCGCGCAATCTGGAGGCGCGCCGCCGCAATCGTGTGCGGTCGAAGCTGCGTCGTGTATCCAAGGGCGATCGTCCCCGGCTGAGCGTGTTCCGCTCTGGTCGGCACATCTATGCCCAGGTGATCGACGACGGGCAGGGTGTCACATTGGCGTCCGCGTCCTCTGCCGAAAAGGAATTCAAGGCCGGAAAAGGCTGGAATGTCGAAGGGGCGAGCGAGGTGGGCAAACTGATTGCCACGCGCGCCAAAGAGGCCGGTGTATCGAAAGTCGTGTTCGATCGTGGGCCGTATCTTTTTCATGGCCGGGTGAAAGCCTTGGCGGAGGCCGCCCGTGAGAGCGGCCTGAACTTCTAGGGAAACTGGCATGGCACAGGCACCAGCACGCAATCAGCGAGATGGCGGTGGCGGACGCCGCGACGGAGGTCGTCGTGATGGCGGTCGACGCGAGGAACGCGAAGAGAGCGAATTCATCGAGCGTCTCGTCAGCATCAACCGTGTTGCAAAGGTTGTGAAGGGCGGACGTCGCTTTGGTTTTGCCGCGATTGTCGTCGTCGGCGACCAGCGTGGGCGGGTTGGTCACGGATCAGGCAAGGCACGTGAAGTGCCCGAGGCCATCCGCAAGGCCACCGAGGCCGCCAAGCGCGAGATCGTTCGTATTCCGCTTCGTGACGGACGTACTCTGCATCATGACGTGAGTGGTCACTTTGGCGCGGGCCGTGTGGTTCTGCGTGCGGCACCTCCGGGTACCGGTATCATTGCGGGCGGTCCGCTTCGTGCGGTTTTCGAATGTCTTGGCGTGCAGGATGTTGTCGCGAAGTCGATCGGAACTTCCAATCCGCACAACATGATCAAGTCCGCGTTTGAGGCACTTGAGAACATGATGTCACCGCGCGCGGTCGCGAATCGCCGTGGACTGAAGGTGGCCGATATCATCAGCCGCCGCAGTGTTCAGGATTCGGCTGCCGGTTCGAACACTTCGGAAACAGAGACCGTTGAGGCGGAGGCTTAAATCATGGCTGCTGCGCAGAAAACTCTCCGGGTCACCCAGACAGGAAGCCCCATCGGGCGCCGGGCTGACCAGCGTGCAACGCTTATCGGTCTCGGACTGAACAAGCGCCATCGCTCGCGTGAGCTTGAGGACACACCCGCCGTGCGAGGCATGATCGCGAAGGTCAAGCATCTCGTTCAGGTCGACGAAGCTGAGTAACGGAAAACTGTTATGAATATCAACGATCTATCAGACAATCCTGGCGCCCGTCGCGCACGCAAGCGTGTTGGACGTGGCCCGGGTTCTGGCCTCGGTAAAACCGGTGGTCGCGGCGTCAAAGGCCAGAAGTCACGCTCGGGTGTGGCGATCAAGGGCTTTGAAGGCGGCCAGATGCCGATTTACATGCGCTTGCCAAAGCGCGGCTTCAAAAAGCCGAACCGGGTGAAGCTTCAGGAGTTGACCCTGGGCCGTCTCCAGGAAGCGATCGACGCAGGGAAACTTGATGTCGGAGCAGCGGTGAACGAAGCGGCACTCGTGAGTGCGGGTGTGGTTCGGCGCAAGCTGGATGGTATCCGTCTTCTGGCATCGGGCGAGATGACCTCGAAGGTTTCGCTGGAAGTCACAAGCGCGACGAGCGGTGCCATTGCCGCGGTTGAGAAAGCCGGTGGTTCTGTCACCGTCTCGGTTCCGCCGAAGGAAAAGACACCACGGAACGTGAAGACGGTTCCCGGAGAAGCTTAAGGCACCCAGGCGCAAGCCGGGTGACGAGTACGTAACCGAAAACGCATTGACCGGATTCAGGTCGGGCCCACATGGATCGTAACAGACAGTTGCGAACGGATATTTAGATGGCGAGTAGCGCTGAACAGATGGCATCGAGTTTGAACTTCGGTGCATTTGCCAAAGCGACAGAACTTAAGAAGCGCCTGTGGTTCACCCTCGGCGCTCTTATCGTCTATCGCCTTGGTACCTATATCCCGATCCCGGGCATCGATCCGATTGTGATTGATGACATCTTCAGCCAGCAGGCTGGCGGAATTCTCGGAGTTTTCGACGCATTCGCAGGCGGTGCCCTGTCGCGCATGAGTATTTTCGCGCTCAACGTCATCCCCTATATTTCGGCTGCGATCATCATGCAGCTCATGACGGCCATTTCGCCCACGATTGAGCAACTCAAGAAAGAGGGCGAGTCGGGCCGTAAGAAGATCAACCAGTACACACGTTATCTGACTGTGATTCTGGCGATCATTCAGGCTTATGGCCTCTCTGCCGGGCTGGAAGGCATTTCGACGTCCCAGGGCGCCGCGGTTGCGGATCCGGGGATGTTCTTCCGCCTCAGCACCGTGATCACGATTGTCGGCGGTACGATGTTCCTGCTGTGGCTGGGTGAGCAGATCACAGCGCGCGGCGTGGGCAATGGTATTTCCCTGATCATTTTCGCAGGGATCGTTGCAAACCTACCGACCGCCTTTGCTTCGACGCTTGAACTGGGTCGGACAGGCGCGCTGTCGGCGTTGTTCATCATCGGGTTCCTCATCTTCGCGGTCGCCGTGATCACCTTCATCGTGTTCTTCGAGCGTGCCCAGCGTCGGATCATCGTGCAGTACCCCAAGCGTCAGGTCGGAAACCGGATGTTTGGCGGCGAATCTTCCCATATCCCGCTCAAGCTCAACACCTCGGGTGTGATTCCGATCATTTTCGCCACATCGATCCTGTTGACCCCGGTCTCGATTGCCGGGTTCTCAGGCGGTGGTGGTGAAGGCGCGCTGGGTCTGATTACGGCGTGGCTTGGCCGTGGGCAGCCGTTGTTCTTCGTGCTGTTTGCACTGCTGATCGTGTTCTTCTCGTTTTTCTACACAGCGATTGTCTTCAATCCGCAGGAAACAGCCGACAATCTGAAGAAGAATGGCGGTTTCGTTCCCGGAATTCGTCCCGGCAAGAATACCGGCGAGTTCTTCGACTATGTGCTCACCCGTCTGACGGTTATCGGTACCTTGTATCTCGTACTTGTCGCTCTGCTGCCGGAAATTCTGATTACCCGCTTCTCGGTGCCGTTCTTCTTCGGGGGGACGAGTTTGCTGATTGTTGTGGTTGTCGCGCTGGATACGGTTGCACAGATTCAGAGCCATCTGCTCGCCCACCAGTATGAGGGTCTTATTCGCAAGGCCAAGCTCAAGGGTCGGCGCGGATAGCGGCGTTCGGGGACGGAGCAGGCAATGAACATAATTCTTTTGGGGCCGCCAGGTGCCGGCAAGGGTACGCAGGCGCAAGTTCTGGTGAACGGACACGGTCTCGTCCAGTTGTCGACGGGTGATATGTTGCGCGCAGCTGTTGCATCGGGCAGCGAATTGGGTCAGGAAGCAAAGGCGGTCATGGAGGCGGGCAAATTGATGCCTGACGACATCATGGTTCAGATCATCTCGGACCGGATTGCAGAGCCCGATTGTACCAAAGGGTTTATCCTGGACGGGTTCCCGCGTACCACGGCGCAGGCTGAGGCGTTGGACGATATGCTGGGCGAACAAGGATTGCCGCTCGATCATGTGATCGAGATTTCAGTCGATGATTCTGTTTTGATCGACCGAATCAACGCCCGGGTCGCACAGACGCCGGAAGCTGACCGGCGCGATGACGACAATGAAGAAACGTTGAAACACCGTCTTCAGGTGTATCACGAGCAAACCGCCCCGATTCTCCCGTATTACGAGAGCAGGGGCATGTTGAAAAAGGTCGATGGCATGCAGCCGATCGATGAAGTTTCGAAACAAATAGAGGCGATCATAACGGCTGGCTAAGCTATTGACCCCGTGGCAGGAAATTCTATAATCCCGCCGCCCGGTTAGCCTTACATTCCGTTTTGACCGCACCGTAACCACGAAGGAGTTCGGAGCGTGGCACGTATTGCAGGTATCAACATTCCAACGCAGAAGCGGCTACCGATCGCTTTGACCTATATTCATGGGATCGGACCGACGAAGGCAGAGGAAATCTGCGAACAATGCGGAATTCCGCTGGAGCGTCGTGTGCATGAGCTCACCGATGACGAGGTGATCCGCGTGCGCGAGACCATCGACCAGAATTATCAGGTCGAGGGTGATTTGCGTCGCGAAGTCGCAATGAACATCAAGCGCTATATGGACCTGGGTTCGTATCGCGGGGTGCGTCACCGTAAGGGTCTGCCTGTCAACGGACAGCGCACTCATACCAATGCACGTACGCGCAAGGGTAAAGCACGGCCGATCGCCGGTAAGAAAAAGGCCTAAGGGCGCAATAAACTAGGGTATTCAAGTTATGGCAAAAGCCGCGACAGCGCGCGTTCGTCGGCGCGAGCGTAAGAACATCACTTCGGGCGTGGCGCATGTAAGTGCGACGTTCAACAATACGCATATCACGATCTCCGATGCCCAGGGCAATGCGATTGCATGGTCCTCTGCGGGTGCTCAGGGTTTCAAGGGCTCCCGGAAGTCCACCCCCTATGCGGCGCAGATGGCTGCAGAGGATGCGGGCAAGAAGGCACAGGAGCACGGCATGAAAACGCTGTCGGTTCTGGTCAAAGGCCCGGGTTCGGGACGTGAATCCGCACTGCGTGCGCTTCAGGCTGTTGGGTTCGAGATCACGATGATCCGTGACGTGACCCCGGTTCCGCATAACGGTTGCCGCCCGCGCAAGCGCCGTCGCGTTTGATTTCGCGCCCTGTGGGGCGCAGTGACCCATTTCAAACGGTTCGTCATGACACTGGGTCGGGGCGGGCCGAAAAAGGTTTAAGGAAAGCAATATGCTTCAGAAGAACTGGACCGAATTGATCAAGCCGAACAAGCTAGATATCTCGGGCGGATTGAATCCGGCGCGTCAGGCAACTGTTGTTGCAGAACCGCTGGAGCGTGGTTTCGGACTGACCCTCGGAAATGCGCTGCGTCGTATTCTTCTGTCGTCCCTTCAGGGCGCGGCAGTGACCTCGATCCAGATCGAGGGTGTCCTGCATGAGTTCTCGTCCATTCCCGGCGTTCGGGAAGACATCACGGATGTGGTGTTGAACGTGAAGGGCATGGCGTTGCTTATGCACAGCGAAGGCCCCAAGCGTATGACGCTTACTGCGACCGGTCCGGGCGAAGTAACGGCCAGTCAGATCGACACCGGTTCGGATATCGAGATCATGGATCCCGATCACGTTCTCATGACGCTCGACCAGGGCGCGCGCGTCGTGATGGAGCTGATGGTTGAGTCCGGCAAGGGCTATGTGCCGGCCGCGCAAAACCGTGCTGCCGATGCTCCGATCGGATTGATCCCTGTTGATGCGCTGTTCTCGCCGGTTCACAAGGTTTCCTATCATGTCGGCAACGCACGCGTGGGCGAGCGGACCGATCTTGACAAGCTGACCCTTGAACTTGAGACCAATGGCGCGATGACGCCGGAAGATGCTGTCGCCCTGGCCGCACGCATCCTGCAGGATCAGCTTCAGCTCTTCGTCAACTTCGATGAGCCGAAGGCGCCTCAGCCCGTTGAGGAAATCGACGACGAACTCGAATTCAACCGCAACCTTCTGCGCAAGGTCGATGAGTTGGAACTGTCTGTCCGTTCGGCCAATTGCCTTAAGAACGACAACATCGTCTATATCGGTGATCTGGTTCAGAAGACCGAAGCAGAGATGCTTCGCACCCCGAATTTCGGTCGCAAATCCTTGAACGAGATCAAGGAAGTCCTGGCGCAGATGGGTCTGCATCTCGGAATGGAAATTCCCGCCTGGCCGCCGGAAAATATTGAAGATTTGGCAAAGCGCCTCGAAGAGCCGTTCTAACGGTTCGGAAAATTAGGAGTAGGTACAATGCGTCACCGTAAAGGTCCGCGGAAACTCAATCGCACGAGCAGTCACCGCAAGGCGATGTTCGCGAATATGGCTACAGCACTGGTCAAGCACGAGCAGATCGTCACGACCCTGCCCAAGGCCAAGGAATTGCGCAGTGTGGTGGACAAGCTCATCACGCTCGGCAAGCGGGGCGACCTGCATGCGCGTCGTCAGGCCCTGACGACGATCAAGGATCGCGCTCTGGTGGAGAAGCTGTTCTCGACTTTGGCGGAGCGTTATGCCGAGCGTCCTGGGGGATACACGCGTGTTCTCAAGGCCGGCTTCCGCTATGGCGATTCGGCTCCCATGGCGATCATCGAACTTGTTGATCGTGATGAAGATGCAAAGGGGCAGGATTCCGGTCCGGTCCAGATCGACGAAGAAGAATTCGAAGAGGTTGCAGCCTAGCGCGCAACTTGCTGATAAACGTATAGAGGCCGCTCCCTGGAGCGGCCTTTTTCGTCTCTGCAGTGGAACTCCCTGCAAACCGGACTAATATCAGGCCCATGAGAGTGATCTTGAGACTCACGGTTTTGTTCCTTCTGGCATCCCTGTTGGGTGTTGTCGGCGGTTCGGACGTCACTGCGCAACGCGCCGTACCGGAAGCGCGCGAGCAGGTAATGTTGTCGTTTGCACCGCTTGTGAAGCAAGCCGCCCCTGCGGTTGTGAATATTTTTACCCGGAAGGCCGTTCAGCAACGCGGGCCGTCTTCACCGTTGTTCAACGATCCGTTTTTTCGCCGGTTTTTCGGTGATTCCTTTGATCGTGTACAGCCGCGCGAACGGTTGGAAAATTCGCTGGGTTCGGGGGTGATTGTCCGCCCCGACGGACTGATCGTGACCAATTTTCATGTGATCGAGGGTGCCGACACCATCCGAATTGTGCTCGCAGACCGTCGGGAGTTCGATGCCGAAATCCTGCGGGAAGACCAACAGACGGATCTGGCGATCCTGAAGGTCGATACGGGCGGTGAGACGCTGCCGCATATCGAACTCGGGGATAGCGACAAGGTGGAGGTCGGAGATCTGGTGCTCGCGATCGGCAATCCCTTCGGCGTGGGACAGACGGTAACGAGCGGGATTGTCTCGGGTCTGGCGCGCACGAAAGTCGGAATTTCGGATTTCAACTTCTTCATCCAGACCGATGCCGCGATCAATCCGGGCAATTCCGGCGGCGCGCTGTTGCGCATGGATGGAACCCTGGCGGGGATCAATACCGCGATTTTCTCGCGCAGCGGCGGCAGTCAGGGTATCGGCTTTGCCGTGCCTTCAAACATGGTTCGTACTGTCATTGCCGGAGCGGCCACCGGGGATGCGCTCCGCCGTGCCTGGCTCGGTGCCAAGGTCGGTACGGTGACAGCGGATATTGCCAATGCGATCGGGCTGGAGCGGCCGGAAGGGGTGATCCTGTCGGATATACACCCCGAAGGTCCCGCCCTGCGCTCGGGTCTGAGGTCGGGCGACATCATCATTGCTGTTGAGGGGCAACCGGTCTTCGATGAAGAAGGCCTGCGCTTCCGGATTGCCACAGGACTGGTGGGTGAAACGAGTCGCCTGACGGTGCGGCGCCCCGATCAGATCTTTGAAGTTGACCTGTTCCTCGAGCACCCGCCGGAAATACCGGTACGGGATGAACGGCAATTGCGGGGTCTCCATCCCCTGGCCGGGGCAACAGTCGCCAATCTTTCACCGGCGCTTGCGGCCGAGATGGGGCGTGATCATTTTGATGCGGGCGTTGTGGTGCGGGATGTGGCTTCGCGCAGCCCGGCGCATCGGCTGGAGTTTCGGCCTGGCGATGTTGTGGTGGAGGTCAACGGCGCCAAGATCGACAGCGTGGCGGTATTGCTTGCGGCCGTCGCTGAGGAACGCCCCCAGTGGAAGATCAAGGTGCGTCGCGCGGGTCGGCTGTTTTCGCTCTCTATCTCGGGATGACCAAAGCTTCCAACCAGTCCGAGATGTTTTCAGGTCAGGCGCCGCGCCCGCTGGCAGACCGGTTGCGGCCGGCCGCGATTGCCGAGGTCGTGGGGCAGGACCATCTGCTCGGGGCGGAGGGGCCCATCGGCCGGATGATCGCGAGTGGACGGCTGGCCAGCATGGTCCTCTGGGGGCCTCCGGGATGCGGAAAGACAACCATCGCGCGCTTGCTGGCGCTCGAAACGGATCTGGAGTTTGAACCGCTCTCGGCCGTGTTTTCCGGCGTCGCGGACCTCCACAAGATATTCGAGCGTGCAACGGCGCGCCGGGCCGACGGCAAGGGAACCTTGTTGTTCATCGATGAAATACATCGTTTCAACCGCGCCCAGCAGGATGGCTTTCTGCCTTATGTGGAAGACGGAACGGTCACGCTGATCGGGGCGACGACAGAAAACCCGTCATTCGAGATCAACGCCGCGCTGCTGTCACGATGTCAGGTCTTTGTGCTCAACCGGCTGGCGGATTCCGCGCTGGAGGCACTCCTGGTGCGCGCCGAAGCCATCGAGGGCCGCCCGATCCCCGTTGACCCGGATGCCCGTCATGCCCTTCGGGCCATGGCCGATGGTGACGGACGCTATCTTCTCAATCTGGCCGAAGAATTGTTTGCGCTGGACAGGGATAAACCGCTGGACACCGCGCAGCTCGTGGAGACCGTTCAGAAGCGCGCGCCGCTCTACGACAAGGGGCAGGAAGGCCACTACAACCTGATCAGCGCCCTGCACAAATCGTTGCGGGGATCGGACGTGGATGCAACGCTCTATTGGCTGGCGCGGATGCTGGCGGGTGGGGAGGATCCGCGTTTCATCGCGCGTCGTCTGGCTCGCGCGGCGGTTGAGGATATCGGGCTTGCCGACCCACAGGCCCTGCCGCAGGCCTTGGCTGCGTGGGAGGCTTATGAACGGATCGGCTCGCCGGAAGGAGAGCTTGCCCTGGCGCAATGCGCGATCTATCTGGCCAGCGCTCCAAAATCGAATGCGGCATATAACGCCTATGGTGCCGCTGTGCGTGCGGTGCGGGAAACCGGCTCACTGATGCCGCCCAAACACATCCTCAACGCGCCCACGGGCCTGATGAAGGATTTGGGCTATGGTTCGGGCTATGCCTATGATCACGATGCTGCTGACGGGTTCTCCGGGCAGGATTATTTCCCCGAAGACATGGCACGCCGGTCATTCTACCAGCCCGTTGCGCGCGGGTTCGAGCGCGAGATAGCAAAACGGCTGGAATACTGGGACAAGTTGCGCAAACAACGCCGCTTGGAGGATTCGACATCATGAATATGGTTCTTGCCATTGCGTTCGGTGGTGCTGTGGGCGCGCTCGGGCGTCATTTCGTGAATGTCGGCATGGTCACGTTTTTCGGAACAGGGTTTCCCTGGGCGACCCTGACCGTGAATGTTGTCGGGTCCTTCCTGATGGGCGTGCTGGTGCATGTCTTCGCGGTCTCCTGGCCTGTTTCCATAGAGATGCGGGCCCTGTTGACCGTCGGCGGTCTGGGGGCTTTCACGACCTTCTCGACCTTCTCCCTTGATGTGGTGTTTCTTTATGAACGCGGGGAGCTGCTGCTTGCAGCGGTCTATATAGGTGTATCGGTTGCAGCATCGATCGGGGCGCTGTTTCTGGGGCTGAAGATCGCGCGTATGGTGTTTGCATGAGTACTTTGGAACAGAATGCAGTCCGGCACATGGCCGTGTCAAAAGACGATGACGATATTCGGGTGGATCGCTGGTTCAAGCGGCATTTCCCGAACGTACCCTATGGTCAGTTGGCCAAGTGGCTGCGGACCGGGCAGGTGCGGGTGGATGGCGGCCGCGTCAAGCCAAGCGTGCGTCTGTCGTCAGGTCAGGAGATCCGTTTGCCGCCAATGGCACCCGCGACCACGAAGTCCGAGCGCACACAGCCCCCTGTCTCAACCAAGGACGCCGCAGACCTGCAATCTCGCGTGATCTTCAAGGACGACCATGTGATTGCGATCAACAAGCCGGCCGGTCTGGCCGTGCAGGGGGGATCGCGCACGACCCACCATGTCGATGGCATGCTCGACGCGCTGCGCTATGACGCAGATGAACGGCCGCGCCTGGTGCATCGGCTCGACAAGGATACGAGCGGGGTATTGTTGCTGGCCCGTACGCGTCAGGCGGCGCAGACTCTCAGTCAGTCCTTTCAGGGGCGGACCGTGGAAAAGGTTTACTGGGCACTGGTGATGGGATTGCCGGAGATTGCATCGGGCACCATTGATGCCCCGCTCGCTAAACGAGGTGGTTCCGGGCAGGAAAAGGTCGAAGAAACCGATGAAGGCCAGTCAGCCGAAACGGATTATCGGATTGTCGATCACGCCGCGAGCCGGGTTGCGTGGTTAGAACTGCGTCCGCAGACGGGGCGTACACATCAGTTGCGCGCCCATTGTTCGCTGATGGGAAACCCAATTCTGGGGGATGGCAAATATGGGGGGCGCGAAAGTTTCTTCGTTGGCCTGCCCAAGCGGCTGCATCTGCATGCGCATTATCTGGCCTTGCCACATCCTGCCGGCGGCGAGCGCTTGCAAATCGCAGCGCCGTTGGATGGAGAATTGCGCGAAAGCTGGAAATTCCTCGGATTCGATCCCAAAGACGGGTGAAACGCGGCGATTTCGTGTTCATTCTCCTGATCGGGTGGAAAGGCAATCGCACAGACGTATCTGATGAACTATGAAATGTCTGCACGATGGGGAGCGAATACGCGCCCCGTGCGTTGAACTGGTATCCGTTCACCCAACCTGAAGGCTCAGTACATGCGCTTGCGCACAATCTTGAAAATTGTCGGAATTTTGTTGGTGGCACTGATTGTTGCCGCTGTTGCATTCATCCTCAATCTCGATCCCAACGATCACAAGGACCGGATCACGGCGATGGTCGAGGACGCAACAGGTCGCAGCCTGACGTTCGGTGGACCAATCGATCTGGATATCGGTTCGACGACCACGCTTGTGGTGCGTGACGTCAGCTTCTCGAATGCCGAGTGGGGCAGCCGCCCGGATATGGCCACGGTTGGGTTGCTCGAACTGGATGTCCGCCTGTTACCCCTGTTGGTGGGTGATTTGGATATCGAGCGGATTGTCCTGAAGGACGCCGATGTTCTGATTGAGTCCACCGCCGATGGCCGCAGCAATCTGCAGTTTGAGTCCGACGAGTCCGAATCCGGGAGCGATGGAAGCGGTGGAATGGGTTTCGGGGTCGGTCAGTTGCGGATCGAGAATGTCCGCGTGACCATGATTGATGGTGCGGCCAATCAGACAATTGTTGGCAAGCTTGACCGCGCGATTGCTGTCCCGGCGGAACCCGGCGCGCCGCTGGATGTCGATGTTGATGGTGAAATCACGCTCGACCAGAATATCGCCCGGATCGTGCTTGATGGTCAGATCGGCTCATCCAAGGCGATCCTGTCGGGTGATCAGCCCGTGCCCATCAAACTCGCCGGCACCGTACTTGGCTACGATGTCGTAATTGATGGCGGCGTGCGCCAGCCGGAAAACCCGAATGGCGTTGATGTACGGATTTCCGTAACGGGCGATGGCCTGAAGGCCATCCAGCCTTTCGTCTCCACGCAACTCCCCAAACTGGGGCCGGTCGATATCTCCGCGCATGTGACAGGGGCGCCAGAAGCTCCGGTGGTCGAGGATATTCGCATTGCAGCGGCACGCACGGTGATCGCTGGTAAAGCAGAGTTCGGCCCGGGCGATACTGCGTCCTATAACCTAAAGGCCACCCTGGACGGTCAGGATTTGGGGCTTGTGTCGCCTTATGTTGGTCTTCCCCTGGAAAACCTTGGGCCCCTGACGGGCAGCATCAATATTGTGGGAGACCTCGAGACCCTGCGGCTGGAACCGAATGCCGTGACGGTCGACAGAAGCAAGCTGTCGGGCTCAATGACGGTTGGCCTTAAGAAATTGCCCCCGACGGTCGATTATGACGTCACGCTGACGGTCGATGGCCAAACGCTCGACATCGTCGAACCTTTTGTGAACGTGAACCTTCCTGCCTTGGGGCCGATCAATGGGACGATCCGTGCGGTCGGCAATCAAAAGAAGGCCCGTATCGAGGTCACAGACGTCAAGGCCGATAGCAGTACGCTGAGCGGACAGGTGACAGCCACCAATCTGGATGCGACACCCACCGTCGAATATGACGTCAAACTGCGTGCGGATGCCCAGTCTCTTGAAATCCTGCGCCCTTATGTTGGCGGTGATGTCGCAGACCTGAGCCAGATCAACGGAGGCCTGCAGGCGGTTGGTACGCTCGAAAAGGCAAAGCTGACCCTCGACGATGTGGTGATTGATAACAGCCGCATTTCGGGCCGGGCAGACATTGACCGTTCCATGCCGGACATCACGGCAGATTATGACTTTACCCTTGTTGCGACCCAGCAGACGCTTGATATCCTCCGCCCGTTTCTTGGCGTCGACATACCTGCGGTGGGCCCGGTGGACCTTACCGCTTCACTGAAGGGCAACGCCAAGCAGGCGCAATTTGAGAACCTGTCCTTGCGATTTGAGGATTCTCAGCTGTCGGGGAACGGGCAAGTTGATCTCACGGGCGATATCCCGGTCGTCACGGGTGCGTTCAATTCGACGAAGTTCGATCTGACACGCTTCTTCCCGGACACGACGGTGGTCGAGAAACCGAAACTTGTCACCAAGGAAGAGGCCGAGCGTGACGCAAAGTCTGAAGACGGCGGTCCTGTTTTCCCAAGCGATCCCTTGCCGCTCGAACTGATCAATACTGTGAAGGCCGACCTTGCCGTCAAGATCGGTGAGTTCCTGACCCCTTATGGCGTCTATCGCGATGTCGATCTGCGCATCGTGACCAGTGATGGTTCGCTGACGGTTCGGCCACTCAGTGCGACCTACGCCGAGAGCAAGATCAGTGGCAATCTGAGTGTTGATACGGGTGGTGGCCTGCCGCTGTTCGCGATGTCTTTTAGCGGCCCGAAAATCGCCATTGGTCAGGTCGCTCAGGACTTTGCCAATCTGGATGTCTTGCAGGGGACGGGCTCTGTCAATATCGCGGTCAATGGTTCGGGACATTCGGTTGCCGAGATCATGGGCTCGCTCAACGGCCATGCGCGTGTCCTTATGGGCCAGGGGCGTATGCGGAATGAAGGACTGGGCTATGTCAGCGGCGTGTTTTCCAGCATCGGGGAGATTCTGGGCCGGAAGGAGTGGGTCGTTGTCGAGTGCCTCGCCAATGATTTCCAGATCGAGAACGGAATCGCCACCGCCAAGGTCGGAATTCTGGATACGGAAGTGATTTCGCTGACCGTCAGCGGAGATATCAACTTGCAGCAGGAACGATACAATCTGAAGGTCAAACCACTGCCGCGCGGCCTCGATATCAGCCTGGCTGTTCCTGTGAATGTGACCGGTCCGCTCAGTGATCCGGGATTCAGACCCGATGCTTTGGGGTCGCTCACGAAACTCGGGACAATCTTCGGTACGGTGCTGTTCCCGCCGGTTGCGCTGCTTGGGCTGACGGAAATGGGTGGTAACAGCCATCCCTGTGTTCAGTTTGCCAAGGAGTCTGAATCGGATGCCGGCGCAACCCCGGTCAATCCCCTTGAGAAGGGGTCAAGCGGTGGTGTACTTGGTGCGCCCGGACGGATCCTTGACGGGGTGGGTCAGGGCCTGAAAGGCGTTCTCGGCAACTAGGCCTCCACCACCCGATGAAGAAGCCTGCATGAAACGTTTTTACAAGGAAGTCTCATTGTCGGCGCTTGACGGGGTTGGCTTCGAGATTCACCTCGATCAGCGTCCCGTACGCACGCCGCTGCGAAACCCTCTGCAGATTCCGGGGAAGACACTGGCGGCTGCTATCTCTGAGGAATGGGCGGCGCAGGATGAGAATATCGATGTCGACACCATGCCCTTCACGCGGATTGCGGCAACAGCGGTGGATCGGGTGCGGAGTGACCGTGCGGGCTACACAGACCAGATAGCCGCCTTTGCGGAGACCGACCTCGTCTGTTATCGCGCACCAGCGCCATCGGGCCTCGTCGTGATGCAATCACGAGCATGGCAGCCGTTACTGGATTGGTCACGTGACACCTATGGTGCGATGCTCAAGGTGACGGAGGGAATCTCCCCGGTTGAGCAGAACCCCGAAGATGTCCGGCGATTGCGGGACGCGCTGGACGACCATGATGAGTTCGAATTGGCCGCCCTCTCCGTGGCGACAGCCGCAAGCGGCTCCCTGGTGATCGCGCTGGCTCTGGCGCGGGAACATATCGATGCCAGAGCCGCATTCGAAGCCTGCCAGCTGGATGAAAGTTACCAGAATGCGATTTGGGGCGTAGACCCGGAAGCCGAGCGACGCCGGGAAATTCTTCGTGCTGATATTGAAGCTTCTGCCCGGTTTCTGGAGTTGCTTCGCGCGGGCTGAGATATTGCCGCTCGATCTGGCCTAACCTTCCCGAAAACTGCTATGGGAATCACCCAAACCTAGCGATCAGGGAACAGTCATGCAGGATATTCTGGAGCAATTGGAGGCACGTCGCGAGCGCGCACGTCTTGGCGGCGGGCAACGCCGGATCGAGGCGCAACATGCCAAGGGCAAACTGACGGCACGCGAACGCCTCGATGTCCTGCTCGACGAGGGATCCTTTGAAGAGTTCGACATGTTTGTCGAACAGGCACCCAATGAGATGACTGTGGATGTCGAACCCATACCCGGTGACGGCGTGGTCACCGGTTGGGGGCAGATCAATGGCCGCAAAGTGTTCGTGTTTTCCCAGGACTTCACCGTATTCGGAGGCTCGCTGTCCGAAGCGCATGCCCTGAAAATCTGCAAGGTCATGGATATGGCCATGAAGGTGGGGGCGCCGGTGATCGGCCTGAATGATTCAGGCGGCGCGCGCATCCAGGAAGGCGTGGGGTCTCTCGCCGGATATGCCGAAGTGTTCCAGCGCAATGTGAACGCTTCCGGCGTTGTCCCGCAGATCTCGGCGATCATGGGCCCATGCGCGGGCGGTGCCGTCTATTCACCCGCGATGACCGATTTCATCTTCATGGTTCAGGACACGTCCTACATGTTCGTGACGGGCCCCGAGGTTGTGAAGACTGTCACCCATGAAGAGGTGACTCAGGAACAGCTCGGCGGTGCCAGCACCCATACGACCAAGTCCAGCGTCGCCGATGGGGCCTTCGAGAACGATGTCGATACCCTGCTCGAACTTCGGCGATTCTATGACTTCCTGCCGATGAGCAATCGTGAAGATCCTCCGGTCTGGCCGACGAGCGATCCTTTTGACCGTGTGGAACCGTCACTGGATACCCTCATTCCGTCGGATTCCCAGAAGCCATACGATATGAAGGAGTTGATCACCAAGGTGGTCGATGAAGGCGATTTCTTCGAGATCCAGCGTGACCATGCAGCCAATATCATTATCGGGTTTGGCCGCATGAACGGCCGAACGGTCGGGTTTGTCGCCAATCAGCCGATGGTGCTGGCCGGTTGCCTGGATATCGACTCATCCAAGAAAGCTGCGCGTTTCGTGCGGTTCTGTGACTGTTTCAACATCCCGATCATCACATTCGTCGATGTCCCCGGCTTTCTTCCGGGTACCGCCCAGGAATATGGCGGCATCATCAAGCATGGTGCAAAGCTGCTCTTTGCCTTTGCCGAAGCCACAGTGCCGAAGATCACACTGATCACGCGCAAGGCCTATGGCGGTGCTTATGACGTCATGTCCTCCAAGCATATTCGCGGGGATCTGAACTATGCGTGGCCGACTGCGGAAATTGCGGTGATGGGCCCCAAGGGTGCTGTGGAGATCATCTATCGTGAAGAGCGGGGCAACCCCGAAAAAATCGAGGCATTGACCGAGGAATATAGGCAGCGTTTTGCCAATCCCTTCATCGCGGCCCAGAAGGGTTTCATTGATGATGTGATCCATCCACGCAACACAAGGCGGCGCCTGTGCCGGGCGCTGGATCTTCTGGCGGACAAGCAGCTCGAAAATCCCTGGAAGAAACACGACAATATCCCGCTTTAGTGACCGGGAAAGTCGAAAGCAGAAATAGGGTTCGTCCTTGTTGGCGGAGGCTCAGCCTTTCGTCTGATCCTTGGTGCCCCAGACGAAGCCACGACATTGGGAAATGCGTTGCGGCTTGTCGGTGAGTTTCCAGCCGCGCACGGTCTCGAACCCCGAGGCTTTTACCATACTGCCCATGCAGCGCAGGGTGGGGGCCCACCAATTAGTTTCGTTCTCACCATATTCGTCATTGGGATAGAACTCTGCGACCATGTCGCTGCCAAACCCTTTGCCAAGGCCACCGCGATAGGCGCTGAAATCGTCTGATACGGCGGATTCCATGAACAGGTCGCCCGTGCAGACATCCGACAGCTTGTCGATGGCGTACATCGGCCAGCGCAGGTGGTAGAGCACCCCGAAGCAGAACACGACATCGAACATCCCGAAGGTTTCGGGGGTGAGATCGTAGATCGTCATTTCATGGCGCTGACAGGAATCGTGATCGTAGCCCAGCGCCTCCCGGCACAGGTCAAAGGTTTCCCATGCCTTACGGTCCTCGACCTCGATCTCGCCGACGAAATCGGAGAAATCATCAATGGCGATGACCTGCGCCGCACCACGCTTCATGGCTTCGAAGGTCCAGAAACCATCCCATGCACCGACGTCGAGGACGCGTTTCCCCGACAGATCGTCGGGAATACGATAAGCGTCCGCCGAGATCGGAGCCCATCCCGGTGTTGTGACACCATCGGTCAGTTCGATCCGGTGATACCAGTAGGGGAATGCCGCAATACGCTGCTGAAGTTCATCTTTGTTCATGGGACTGTGATTACTCATCTGTCACGTGTGCGTCCAGACGGAACAGTTCAACCATTCCTTCGCGCCCGCGAATTTCCTGCTGACCCAGAGAGCTGAACGTCACGGCGGTGTCGGGCAGGGTTCCGGCATGGGTGCGCGCCTCGCCACTGACCAGGACAATGCAGTCATCATCTGCTCCGATCGCCTTCGCAATCGAATCGATCCGCGCCGCGATGTTCACCGCATCGCCGACGATGGTGTAGTTGATGCGGTTCCGTGAGCCGATATTGCCGACGACCACGGGGCCGGTATGCACGCCGATCCGCACAGCCAGCAAAGCTTCGCCGGCCATGCGGCGTCTCTGGTTATCTGCCAGAACCAGGCGCTGAATCTCGCAAGCTGCGCGGATCGCGCGCGCAGCATGGTCTTCCATTTGTTCGGGGGCACCCCAGAATGCCATGACGGCATCGCCGATATACTTGTCGACAGTTCCGCCCTCGGCCTCGATGGGGTCGGCCAGCATATTGAAATGCGTGTTGAGAAATCCGGCGATCCCGGCGGCATCCATGTGCTCGGAAATCGTCGAGAAGCCGCGAATATCGGTGAACATGATTGTCACGACGCGCTCTTCGATTTCCTCGACGGCTTCGCCGCGACGCATCAGGCGCAGCACGAGTTGCTTGGGCACATAGACCTCGAACAGACGGAGCGCGGCAATCATCCGATTGAACGCCTGCGCGGCATCGGACAATTCCCGGATCCGGCTATCGGGTACGATGGCAGCAGATGCGATGTCCAGCTGGGTCAAGGCGCCCGCCGATGTGACAAGCCGACCAATCTGTCGATTGAGATGTCGCGCAAACAGAAAGCCAAGCAGGACTGCTAGAATCAGGATACCCATGCCGACAATCGCCATATTGATAAGGCGATTGACCTCCTGGCCCACAATGGCCCGCTCCAGGACCACGCCGAGTGTCCATACTGCCGGCCCGAACCTGTCTGTTTCCCGGGTGATCACGAGTGTTTCATCGTCGACGCGCGCATTGGTGATGTTGGCTGCGTAGTCGAGCAGGGTGGTTGCTTCATCTCCGCCGCCAGCCAGCAACTTGAAGGCGGGTTCGGGTAAATCTTCAAGACGGGGGAGCGGACTCTCCGCCACCGTGGATGTCTTCTGGAAATCTGCCTCTTGCATTCGCGGATGTGCGAGCACCCGGTCGTGGTCATGCAGGATAAAGGCGCTCAAATCGCCTTTGGTTTCCATATCCAACAGAAAATCGGAAATATTTTTGAGCACCACCGGCGCGATGACAGCGCCGAGAAATTCGTCACCCCGCTTCACGGGTGCGATGAATGTGAGGACAGCTTGGCCAAGGTCAGATACCCAGATCGGGTTGGCCCAGAGCGGCTGACCGCTTTCCCGTGCGCGGGTGAGGGCAAAATTGCGGCGTTCTATTGAACCTGGTGTGGAGGGGACTTCGATCGGGAAACCTTCAACGCGGGTTACAACGATCGAGTCCTGGTCGGCTTGCAGATAGATCAGCGCGGTCACCTGCGGGTGTGCAGACAGAAACCCTGAGAACGCGTGGAAGACATCGTTGCGACGACCTCCGATATCAAGCCGGCCGTCTGCGAACTGTTTTGCGAATTCCTCGCTTCCGGTCATGACCGAGAGCAGCTGGCTGTCGATCTTTGTCTCCAGAACATCGAGGGTGGCATTGGCGCGCTCGCCAAGAAGTTCGAAAGTATTGCGCGTCGCACCTGTCAGGGTCACCCAGAGGACACTTCCGACCGCAAGCAGGATCAGCAACGTCACGCCGCCGACGAGAACCGTCGAAAGGCCAATGCGCGTGCGTTTCGTGGATGCATTCTGGAGGTCGTTGTTCATCCTCGCAGGCTACTTCCGTGCCGGGCCGCCGTCTATCGTACCGTTTTGCAGGACAAAAATAGGCACATTCACCGATTGCACGGTTCAGAATGCTCTCGTAGTTTCCCTGCATGTTTTCAAAGATCCTTATCGCCAACAGGGGCGAAATCGCCTGCCGTGTGATCCGGACTGCCCGGGACATGGGAATTGCAACCGTCGCGGTCTATTCGGATGCCGATGCTGGCTCGCTTGCCGTCCAGATGGCGGACGAAGCGATCCATATCGGGCCGTCGCCCGCTGCCGAAAGCTATCTGATCGCCGAGAAAATTCTCGAGGCGGTCCGTCAATCCGGCGCGGAAGCGGTTCACCCCGGATATGGTTTCCTTTCCGAGAATGCGGATTTTGCGCGCACACTCGAAGCTGAAGGAATTGCCTTCATCGGACCGCCGCCCGATGCCATTGCCGCCATGGGCGACAAGATCGAATCCAAGAAGCTGGCCGATGCGGCTGGTGTCAGCACGGTTCCCGGGCATATGGGCATCATCGCCGATGATACCGAGGCCGTGAAGATCGCCCGCGAAGTTGGCTATCCCGTGATGATCAAGGCATCGGCAGGTGGCGGCGGCAAGGGTATGCGCATCGCGGCGAGCGATGACGAGGTGATCGAGGGCTTTCGCTCGGCGCAGAACGAAGCGCGGTCGAGCTTCGGCGATGATCGCATCTTCATCGAGAAGTTTGTTGAGGAGCCGCGTCATATCGAAATTCAGGTGCTCGCCGATTCCCACGGCAACGTCATCCATCTGGGCGAACGCGAATGCTCGATTCAGCGCCGCCATCAGAAGGTGATCGAGGAGGCCCCATCGCCATTTCTCGACGAGGTGACCCGGCAGGCCATGGGTGAACAGGCCTGTGCGCTATCCCGTGCGGTGGGTTACCGGTCCGCGGGTACGGTGGAGTTCATTGTCGACAAGAACCGGAACTTCTATTTTCTGGAAATGAACACACGGCTGCAGGTGGAGCACCCGGTCACGGAAATGATCACGGGTCTTGATCTGGTCGAGCAGATGATCCGGGTCGCTGATGGCGAGGAGTTGTCCATCAAGCAGGAAGACGTCACGGTGAATGGCTGGGCGATCGAGGCCCGGGTCTATGCCGAGGACCCTTCGCGCAACTTCCTGCCGGCCATCGGCCGTCTGGCGCGCTATCGCGCCCCGGCAGAAGATGGCGTCACCGTGCGGATCGATACCGGTGTCGGCGAAGGCTCGGAAATCTCGATGTTCTATGACCCGATGATCGCGAAGCTTGCGACCCATGGGGCGGATCGTGAGACCGCGATTGCCCGCATGCAGGATGCGCTGGACGGCTACTACATTCGGGGAACCGGCCACAACACGGCGTTTCTGGCCTCGATCATGGCGCATCCGCGGTTCAAGTCAGGCAATTTCACGACCAATTTCATTGCCGAGGAATATCCCGAGGGATATGCCCCGCTCGCACCTGAAGGCGCGCTCCTGGATCGCTTCTGCGCCGTTGCTGCCTATGTGCACGGACGATACGCGGACCGCGCCCACCAGTCCGGATATGCCGGTGTGCCCGGTACCCCGGAGCAGGCGCAGGATTGGCACGTCCAGATCGGTGGCGAGATGAACGCAACGACGATCACCTATCGTGACGATGGTGCGGATGTTCGCGTACACGATCAGTCCATCGCATTGGACACGGACTGGACACTGGGGTCTCCGGTCTTTGCGGCGCGGTTCAATGGGGAGGTGGCGACCTTCCAGATTGACCGTCTTGGTGTGGCCTATCGTGTGACCCATCGGGGTGTCGAGGCCGATATGCGGGTTCTGACGCCACGCGCGGCGACCCTGGCGATCCTGATGCCCGAGAAGGAGCCGCCCGACCTGAGCAAGTTCGTCCTGTCACCCATGCCGGGCCTGCTGGTCTTGCTGGCTGTCGAGGAAGGCGTCGAAGTCCGGAGCGGTGAGGAAGTGGCCGTTGTGGAAGCTATGAAGATGGAAAATGTGCTTCGTGCCGGTGCCGATGGTGTCGTCAAGACGGTTCATGCCAAACCGGGTGACAGCCTGAGCGTAGATCAGGCCATCGTCGAGTTCGAGTAGTGGCTCGGGCTCCATCTGCGGTCATGGCGGTCCGGGTGCGGATCACCGGCCGTGTGCAGGGGGTCTGGTTTCGCGCGTGGACGGTGAATGTCGCGCGCGATCTCTGTCTTGATGGTTGGGTTCGGAACCGCACCGACAGGTCGGTTGAGGCTGTGTTCTGTGGTCCGGCCGCGCAAGTCGAACGGATGATCGGAAATTGTGGCGAAGGCCCTCCCGCCGCCTCGGTTGAAACCGTGACGCACGAAACGATCGAAGTGGATGATCTGGTGGGGCAGGGTTTTCATCAGCGCCCAACCGCCTGACAAGCGCCGGCGGTTTAGCCGAATATGGTTACAAAGCTGCGTTTGAGGACATGATCGACATCTTCGAGGTTCGCCTCGACGCCAAGGGCCTTGAGGCTGGTCACGCCCAGTCCCGTTTCCCCGATCCCGCAGGGCACGATTCCTGAAAAGTGATCGAGGTCCGGCGCTACGTTGATCGAGATGCCGTGATAGGTGATCCAGCTGCGCACCCGCACGCCGATGGCCGCGATCTTGTCCTCACGGCCATCCGCATGGGCCACCCAGATACCCACACGTCCGTCCCGCTGTTCGCCTTTCACGCCGAACTGGGCAAGAGCATCGATGACCCAGGCTTCAAGGCCGCGCACATAGGCACGCAAATCCTGTCCGCGTTCGCGCAGGTCCAGCATGGCATAGGCCACCCGTTGCCCGGGACCGTGATAGGTGTACTGCCCGCCACGACCTGTTTCGAAAACCGGGAAACGCTCTGGTTCCAGCAGGTCTTCGATCCGGGCGCTTGTTCCCGACGTATAGAGCGGTGGATGCTCGACCAGCCATACCAGTTCGTCGGCATCCCCATTCTGGATATCGGCCACCCGCGCTTCCATTGCGGTCACGGCTTCAGGGTAGGGCAGGAAACCCGGTTGGGTTTGCCATTCGATTTGGGCGCTGTCCGGAGACCGTGCGAGCTTGGATATGGGTGGCGTGTTCATGGCTTTCACAAGGAATATAGTCTGGTTGCACCGGTTTTTCTTGTTTTCCGGTTGCTACCGGCGAGGGGAACGCGCATCTAATTCGTATATCCGAAAAACTGGCGCTGAACGGGGATGAATCGTGGCTGAAGATATGCGCGAAACTGCATTGCGATACCATCGCGAAGGGCGGCCCGGGAAGATTGAGGTGATTGCTTCAAAACCCCTGGCCAACCAGCGTGATCTTTCGCGCGCCTATACCCCGGGGGTCGCGCACGCCTCCATGGCGATTGTAGAGGATCCCGCGCAGGCCTCCGAACTCACGATTCGCGGCAATCTTGTTGGTGTGGTCACGAACGGGACCGCAGTGCTCGGCCTGGGAAATATCGGACCGCTCGCATCCAAGCCGGTGATGGAAGGCAAGGCCGTTCTTTTCAAGAAGTTTGCCGGTATCGATGTGTTCGACATCGAGGTGGATGAAACCGATGTCGACAGATTCGTTGACGTGGTGGCGGCACTTGAGCCGACCTTTGGCGGGATCAATCTTGAGGACATCAAGGCGCCCGAGTGTTTCGAGATCGAGAAGAAACTCCGCGCCCGGATGAACATTCCGGTCTTCCATGACGATCAGCACGGGACGGCGATCATTGTCGGTGCCGCCGTGCGGAATGGCCTGCGGCTTGCCAACAAGAATATCGAGGATGTCCGGCTGGTGACCTCGGGTGGCGGTGCAGCGGCGTTGGCCTGCATGAACCTTCTGGTGGGAATGGGCCTGCGGATCGAAAACATCACCCTCACCGATATTGAGGGGGTGGTTTACAAGGGCCGTGAAAAGGGCATGAACCCCTATCTTGAGGTTTATGCTCAGGACACGGATGCGCGCACGCTGGATGAAGTGATCGAGGGCGCCGACATATTCCTCGGTCTTTCTGCGCCTGGTGTGTTGAAGCCCGAGATGGTCGCGAAGATGGCGGATACCCCCCTGATCTTTGCGTTGGCCAACCCCACACCGGAAATCATGCCTGAGGAGGCCAAGGCGGCGCGACCGGACGCGCTGATCGCCAGTGGCCGGTCGGACTACCCGAACCAGATCAACAACGTTTTGTGTTTCCCGCATATCTTCCGTGGTGCGCTGGATGTTGGCGCGACGGATATCAACGAAGAAATGAAAATCGCGGCTGTCGATGCGATCGCCCTTCTGGCGATGCAGGAAACATCGGATGTGGTGGCTTCGGCCTATGGGGGTCAGGTGGCGAAATTCGGGCCGGATTCCATCATTCCAAGTCCCTTCGACCCTCGCCTGATCGTCAAGGTGGCGCCGGCGGTGGCCCGTGCGGCCATGGAGTCCGGAGTGGCGACCCGTCCGATCACGGATTTCGACTCCTATATCGAACAACTCAGCCGCTTTGTCTTTCGCTCGGACATGCTCATGCGACCGACATTTGACCGGGCCAGAGCAGATATCAAGACGGTCGTCTTTGCCGAAGGGGAGGATGATCGCGTGCTTCGGGCGGCAAAAGCGGCAATCGACGAGGGGATTGCCCAGCCGATCCTGATCGGGCGGCCCGATGTCGTGCAGACCAGGGTCGAGCGGCTTGGCCTGAACTTCAACCCCGGCGTAGATTGCGAAGTGATCAATCCACAAGACGATCCCCGGTATCGGGACTATTGGCAGCTCTATCATCGGTTGGCCCAGCGAAGCGGTGTGTCACCGGATGAAGCGCGAACCCGCGTGCGGACGAATTCAACCGTGATCGCGGCCCTGGCCGTGATGCGCGGGGATGCCGATGCGATGATCTGCGGCACTGAGGGGCGTTATGACCGGCACCTTCAGCACTTGCAGGACATCATCGGATATCAACCCGGCGTGCGGCAGATGTCGGCCGTTTCGGTGCTGATCCTGTCCAAGGGGACATTTTTCCTGACCGATACCTATGTCACACCCGACCCGACGGCCGAAGATGTTGCGGAGATGACCATTCTGGCTGCTGAACAGGTGCGCCGGTTCGGAATTGTGCCCCGGGTCGGCCTGCTCTCGCACTCGAATTTTGGCAGTTCCAATTCGGCCTCGGCGCAGAAGATGCGGCTGGCGCGGAAACTGGTTGTCGAACGTGCGCCCGAGCTTCAGGTCGAGGGCGAGATGCATGCCGATGCGGCGATTGACCACGATATTCGCGAGCGGATTTTCCCCGACAGCACACTGGAAGGCCAGGCCAACCTGTTGGTCATGCCCGATCAGGATGCTGCGAATATCGCGTTCAACCTTCTCAAGACACTCGCGGACGGATTGGCTGTGGGGCCGATCCTTGTCGGCGCTGCACGGTCGGCCCATATAGTGACTCCATCGGTCACGGCGCGCGGTCTGCTGAATATGTGTGCGGTCGCTGCTGTCGGGGCACAACACGCAGGCGTTCAGGACGGATAGACGGAATGTCGGATCAGGCACATATGAATCTGGAGGCCGTTGTCGACGAGCCCGAACGGGGATTCGGTGTCGACGAAGCGCTTGTGCGCGCCTGTGATGCTGCAATCGCCGATGATCGTATGGAGGAGGTTGACGCGCTGATCGCCGATCTTCACGCCTCGGACCTGGCTGACCTTCTGGAGGAACTGGCCGGGGAAAACCGGCGCAAGCTCCTCGAGAATGTGCGCGATCAGCTTGATCCGGAAGTTCTGACACACATGGACTACGTCGTCCGTGAAGAAGTTCTGGAAATTCTGGATTCGAAAGAGGTTGCCGCTGTCCTCTCGGAGCTGGACACCGACGACGCGCTCGATGTGTTCGAGGACATTCCCGAAGCTGATCAGGCCGGCGTCCTTCGGCAACTTTCGCCTTCGGACCGTGCCCTCCTTGAACAGGCGATGACCTATCCCGAGGACAGTGCCGGACGCCTGATGCAGCGCGAGCTGGTGACGGTTCCAAAGGATTGGTCGGTTGGCAACACAATCGATTATCTGCGCAATCGTGCGGCCAGCTTGCCGCGTGATTTCTATGAAATCTATGCCGTGGATGAAGAACGGGTTCCCGTGGGAACGATTCCGCTGTCCCGGCTGATGCGAAACCAGCGTGATGTGCGCATTGACGACATCATGTTGACCGATTTGCGTTCGGCCTATGTGGAGATGGATCAGGAAGAGGTCGCACTGATGTTCAGTCAGTACGCGCTCGTTTCCGCACCCGTTGTCAACGAAAACGGCCAGCTGGTGGGCGTGATCACAGCTGATGACGTGGTCCACGTCATTCAGGAAGAGGCGGAGGAAGATTTTCTGCGTCTCGGTGGCGTGCAGGAAGATGACTTCTACGAGGCGGTCTTCGAGACCACACGTGCCCGTTTCTCGTGGCTTCTGGTCAATCTGGGAACCGCCATTGTCGCCTCGCTTGTGATCGGCCTGTTTGATGCGGCCATCGAGCAGGTTGTGGCGCTGGCTATCCTGATGCCGATCGTCGCCTCCATGGGCGGGAATGCAGGAACCCAGACACTGACGGTGGCGGTGCGGGCGCTTGCCATGAAGGAGCTGACCCCGACCAATGCGGCTCGCATCGTGGGCAAGGAAGTCATTGTCGGTGGAATCAACGGCATTCTATTTGCTGCCTTGATCGGGCTTGTGACCTGGGCCTGGTTTGGCGATACGGCGATCGGACTGGTGATTGGTGCCGCGATGATCGTGAATCTTCTGATCGCGGGTTTTGCCGGGGTTGCGATACCGATCGTCCTTCAGAAATTCAAGATCGACCCGGCGATAGGATCGGCTGTCATCCTTACAACGATCACGGATGTGGTTGGCTTCATGGCATTTCTGGGGCTGGCGGCGATTGTCCTCCTATGAGTGAAACACGCATAGCGGCGCCTTTCGGGAGTTGGGAATCCCCGATTTCAGCGAGCATGATCGCGGACACCACGATCTCGCTGGGTGGCATTTTTGTGGATGGAGACGACATCTACTGGCTTGAAAGCCGTCCCAGCGAAGCCGGTCGTGTGGTGCTGATTCATGATTCCGGAGACCAGCCCGCCGATGTCACGCCCGAAGGGTTTTCGGTGCGGACGCGCGCTCATGAGTATGGTGGCGGGGCGGTGCTGGTTCGTGACGGTACGGTCTATTTCGTCAATGCCGAAGACCAGCATATCTACCGGCAGATGGCAGGCGCGCAGCCCCATATTCTGAGTGAAAGCGCCGGGGACCGGTTTGCGGATATGGTTCTTGATCGTGCCCGGGACCGTTTGATCTGCGTGCGCGAACTACATGGCGCAAAGGGAATCGAGAACGCGCTGGTGGCGATCTCTCTGGTCGACGGTACGGCAACGATTCTGGACGGGGCCCATGATTTTGTCTCGACCCCCCGGGTTTCGCCGGATGGGTCGCGTCTGGCATGGCTGAGTTGGGATTTGCCGGACATGCCGTGGGATGCGGCCACGCTCTGGGTGGCGGCATTCGAAACCGATGGTGGTCTGGACGATATCCTGCAGGTCGCCGGCGGCCAATCAGACTCCGTCTTTCAACCCGAGTGGCGCCCGGATGGCACGCTGGTATTCGCGCTGGATCGCAGCGGATGGTGGAACCTCCATGTCTGGGACGGGCAGGTGGTCTCCTGTCTGGTGTCCCGCAACGCGGAGTTCGCGCTCCCGCAATGGGTCTTCGGGATGCGGACCTACGACGTTCTGCCTTCGGGCGATATTGTCTGTGCCTACTCCCAAAACGGCCTTTGGCAGTTGGCGAAAATCACAGGCGGGCGGATGGAGGATATCGAGACTGCCTACACGAGCATCTCGGCGGTGTGCGCCATCGGCGATGATGTGGTTTTTCTGGGTGCGTCTGCTACGGAATCTCAGGTGGCCGTGCGCTGCGTGACAAGGACCGGCAATTGTAGCGTGCTCAAACGCGCCACAGGTCAGCAGATCGAGGTTGCGGACCTCTCCGTTCCCGAGCCGATCACCTTTGATACGACGGAGGGCGCACAGGCATATGCTTTCTATTATCCGCCCAAAAATGCGCGCTTTACCGGGTTGCCGGACGAACTTCCGCCGCTGATCGTACGCGGGCATGGTGGGCCCACAAGCGCATCTTCGCCCTCGCTGAGCCTGGCGATCCAGTATTGGACGAACCGGGGCTTTGCCGTTCTCGACGTCAATTATCGCGGCAGCACCGGCTTTGGTCGGGCGTATCGCGAAGCGCTCTATGGTAAGTGGGGTGTTGCGGATGTGGATGACATGGTCGCCGGGGCTGCATATCTGGTGGCGATGGGGCAGGCCGACCCGGCGCGGCTTGCGATCCGTGGCGGTAGCGCCGGGGGATACACCGCGCTGGCCGCGCTGACGTTCCGGGACACGTTTTCGGCCGGTGCCAGCCTCTACGGGATTGGTGACCTGATGACGCTTGCCGAAGACACCCACAAGTTCGAAAGCCGCTATCTGGACCGATTGATCGGTCCGCTTCCCGAGATGGAAGCGCTTTATCGGGAACGTTCACCGATCAACCACGTGGCAGGTCTGAATTGCCCGGTGATCTTTCTGCAGGGTAGCGAAGACAAGGTGGTGCCGCCCAATCAGGCAGAAGCCATGGTGGCCGCCCTCGACGAAAAGAATATCCCGGTCGCCTATGTCCTGTTTGAAGGCGAGGGACATGGCTTCCGGAAGGGCGAGAATGTCTGCCGCGCGCTGGAGGCCGAACTGGCCTTCTATGGCAAGGTGTTCGGATTTGTACCCGCAGATCCACTGCCTGATCTCGAAATCCGGAATCTCTGATATTCCGGGATCAATGGTCCGGGGAGGACCCAACGATGAAGCTCTATGATTACTGGCGGTCTTCGGCAGCCTTTCGCATGCGGATTGCCCTGAATCTGAAGAACATTCCCTATGAACGGGAGTTCATTCATTTGCGCCGCAAGGATCAGGACTCCGAAACCTATCTTGCGCTCAACCCGCAGGGTTTGGTGCCCGCACTCGTTGATGATGATGGAACGGTTCTGACCCAGTCGATGGCGATGATCGAGTATCTCGACGAGACGCGGCCCGAAGGCCCTTCACTCCTTCCATCCGATGCCCGGGGGCGTGCCCGGGTTCGGGCGATTTCTCAGGCGATTGCCTGTGAGATCCACCCGCTCAACAATCTGCGCGTCCTGCGTCAGCTTGGTGCGGCCTTCGGGATCGAAGAAGAGGCGCGCAACGAGCTTTGGTACAAGCACTGGATCGATGAAGGCATGAAAGGGCTTGAAGGCCTGCTCGCTTCGGGCGAGACGGGCCGTCATGCCCATGGCGACACGCCGACCATGGCCGATATCTGCCTTGTCCCGCAGGTCTATAACGCCCAGCGTTTCGGCTGTGACCTCTCTGCCTTCCCGACAGTTCTGGCGATCAACGAGAACTGCGTGGCGCTGGATGCATTCAGCGCGGCATTCCCCGATCTTCAGCCCGACGCCGAGTAACCCGTAGGCTCAGGATTCCTCGCGCGTGCGGGTGATGAGCGCGCGCATATCCTCTGCGCTCATGGCGCCGGGGATCATCTGGTCGCCGATGATGAAGGCCGGTGTGCCGCGCACCCCGATATCCTGCGCCAGTTTGTAGTTTTCCTGGATCGTGGCTTCGATATCTTCGGAGTTCATATCCTGGCGGAAGCGGTCTGCATCAAGGCCGAGACTGTCGGCGAGCCGGAATATTGCCGCCTCGGACGGTGCGCCACGCAGATTCATCACGCCGAGATGGAATTCGGCATATTTCCCCTGCTTGTCAGCCGCCAGTGCAGCACGCGCGGCGAGCGTCGATTCAGAGCCGAAGACCGGGAATTCCTTGAAGACAATCCGCAGGTCGGGGTCTTCCTTGATGAGTTGTACCATGTCGTCGGCCATCTGCTTGCAGTAGGGACACTGGTAATCGAAGAACTCGACAACCGTGACGCTGGCGTTCGGATTGCCGATGACAGGGTCGCCCTTGGAATTGAGCAGGCGGTCCATATTGGCCGAAAGGGAGCCGCGGGCGTTCTGCTTCTCGCTTTGTTGCTGGCGCGCCTGAAGGCTTTCCAGGGCCTCGACGATCACGGTCGGGTTTTCGATGAGATACGCGCGGACCGTCTTGCGAATTTCGTTTTTCTGCTGCGCGCTGAAGACACCGGTGGCCTGATCGGCAAGCGGGTCGGGCGCTTCGGTCACGATGGGGCCATCGCGTTGTCCGGTCTGCGGATAGACAATTGCCAGTGCGACGAGGGCAATCGTCAGGACGGCAACAAATATGGCTCCGCGTGATTGGGGCACGGTCAGTCTCCTCGTAGGCTTTGCAGGCTTTTCAAAAGTTCGATGGGATGATGGTGAACCGGCAGAAACCGTTCAACTGTCCCGATAATATCTCACGCAAAGGTGACCTGTCGTGCGTGGCCGGGTTTTCCTATTTGTCTTTCATCTGCCGCTCGGATTCACTGACGATATCCTGTGCCCGAATCCAGCCCGGGGACCCCGTGGCCAGAAGATCGAGTGCCCGCTTGCCGAGCGCTTCGGCAGCTTTCGGATCACCGCTGAGAAGATTGAACTCTGCCTGACTGAGAGCCAGCTCACCCTGCATTCCGAGGCGACCATAGACAATCGTGAGCAGCCGCCAGCTTCCCGCCAGGCTTGGATCGGAACGGGTCGCCACAAGCAGGTTAGACAATGCATCTTCGAGCAATGCGGAGTTACCGGACTCAACCTGTGCCTTGGCCAGAGCCGAGCGCAGAAGGGGTTCTGCCGGCGAGAGATCGGCCATCTTCTGATACGGCGCAAGCGAGTCCTGGACCCGACCGTTCTCCAGCAGCATCTGTCCCTTGAGTTCGTAAAAATACGGGTTCTCGGGCTCTTCGGCGATCAGCCCGTCGATGAGGGGCAAGGCCTGACCCAGATCAGACTGCTGGTAGTAGGCAATCGCACGGGCATAGAGGGCCGGGAGCGTGTTGTCGGTTGCCGGATACAACTTCAGCGTGGTTCCCAGCGGTTCCATGAAGCCGACGAGTTTGGCCCGCATCATGGCATGTTTCTTCGCCAGGTCCGGCGGGGTGGGTGCATCCGCAAAGCGGGAAAAGGCCAGATGGGATTCGACCGTTGTAATACGGTCATTGGTCAGGGGATGACTGCTGAGATAGGGATGTTCACGACCGCCGGTGACCCGGATTTCACGTTGCAGAAGCTCGAAAAATACCAGCAACCCGCGCGATGATGTGCCGGTCTGATCGAGATATTTCAATCCGGCGGAATCAGCTGAAGACTCCTGGGTCCGGCTGTATTTCAGCAGATCGGCAAAAGCGGCCTGTGTTCCGCCACCGATCACTGCGCCGGCAACCCGACCGTCACCCGCCGCCAATCCGGCTGCCGTACCTACGATCATTGCGAGGATCGACTTCAGCTCGGCATTGCGGAGCTCATCCTGAAGCCGCGCGAGATGCCCTCCCGCGATGTGCCCCGCTTCATGGGCGATGACGCCCATGACCTGTTCAGGGCTTTCGGCGCGCATCAGCAATCCGGTATTGATGAACATGCGTTGTCCGCCAGCCACGAAGGCATTGAGCCGCGGATCGTTTACAAGGTGAATGGTAACGGAATCTGCGTCGAGCCCCGCCGCATTGAAAATTGGCGTGGAGTAGTCTCGGATGATATTTTCTATTTCCGCATCCCGAATCAGGCTCAAACCCCGGTTCTGGCCAAATGCGGGTTGAACCAGTCCGATGGCCAACGCGGTAATCAGGGCAATCAGGCGTATAAACGGGTGCACGTGACTATCTCCAATGCCGTAATCCAAACTAGGTACACAAAAATGTGGCGTCAATCAGGTCGGGGAACGCTCTTCGCGCTTCTTCTTTTACTCACCGCTTGCGGTGGAAAAGGTCCCGAACAGGGCGATATCGGCTTTGTCGATGGTTTCTTCGGCGGGTTGATCGCCGATGAACCACGCGCTGCGCTGGTCGGACGGGAAGTTCTGTCCGCCGGTGGAACCGCTGCCGATGCAGCCATCGCAGCCTATTTTACCATGGCCGTCACCTTGCCCGGCTCAGCCAGTCTGGGCGGCGGTGGGGTTTGCCTGCTGCACGATGCCGTACAGGTGAAGACGGAAGTAATCTCCTTTCTGCCCAAGGCAACGATGAACGGCAGCGGGACCTTCGCCGTGCCAGCCAATATCCGCGGCATGTTCCTGCTGCACGCACGCTACGGTCAATTGTCCTGGTCCAATCTGCTGGAACCGGCGGAAGGGTTTGCGCGCAACGGTCATACCGTTTCACGCGCCTTTGTGCGCGACTATCAGGCCTCTCGGGCCGTTCTGGAGAAGGACCCGGAAGCGCGGGAGATCTTCAAACCGGATGTGATTGCGGAAGGCAAATTGCTGCGCCAGCTCGAACTCGCGGCCCTGCTTGCCAATCTGCGCACGCGTGGACCGGGTGAATTCTATGACGGTTCCATTGGCAAGCTTTTCGCCGATGCGGTGACCTCTGCCGGTGGACAGATGACCATCACCGATCTTCGTGAGTATCGCCCAGAGATTCTCGAACCCCTGCGGTTTCCACTGGGGAACAATGTGGTTGTGTTCCCGCCGACCGATAGTGGCCTGATCGCAGCCCGCATCTGGGAAGCGGCGCGCGAAGACGATCTTTATGAAGATGAAGATCCCGCTGGCCGCTACCATGTGATTCTGGAAGCTGCTGCGCGCGCCTATCAGGCCGCTGCGCAACGTAATGGCTCAACTCCGATGCCTCCTGCATCCACCCTCATGGCAGATTTTGCAGTCGGCACGCATACACCTGTTACACCGTCTGTCACGATTGCAGAGGACACAGGACATGATGGCGCAAGCATTGTGGCCGTCGACAATCAGGGGCGCACGGTGGCCTGCTCTTTCACGATGAACGGGCCGTTCGGCAGTGGCGTGGTTGCACCGGGTACCGGTGTGATCCTTGCCAATCCGCCCGCTGCCCCGCGCGCTGCGCTGCCGTCCATGGCAATGATGGTGAATGAGAAGATCGGTTTGACCTTCTTTGCTGCTGCCGGTTCAGGGCCTGTTGCCGAAACGGTGAGCCGCATCGCACTCGACACCGTGCAGGATGAAAGCGGTGACGTGATTTCGGCGATTGCCGCGCCGCGTTCGCACACTACGGGCAATCCGGATGTTGTGGTCGTGGAATCAGATATGTCGGTCACCGATCAGGACGGGCTTCGTGCATTGGGCCATGACCTCAGGACGTCACCTGCAATCGGGCGTATCAACGGGTTTTACTGCCCACGTGGTCTGCCGCGGGTCCAGACCTGCCAGTTCGTGAAGGACCCGAGGTCGTTTGGACTGGCCGTCAGCGCCGACGAATAGGGCCGTATCATGAGCCTCAAGATTTCAGGCCGGGGTCAGATTGACCCCTTCATCGTCATGGACGTCATGCGTGAAGCCAATGTGCTGGATGCCGCCGGGGAGGATATCGTCCATCTGGAGGTCGGGCAGCCGGGCACTTCGGCCCCGGCGCGGGTTCGGGACGCCGCCATTGCCGCCCTGAACGCTGATCGTCTGGGCTACACCGATGCCTTGGGAATCCCCGCCCTGCGCGAACGCCTGGCGACGCATTATTCCGATTTCTATGGTGTATCCGTCGATCCGGCGCGGATCGTGATCACAACGGGTTCGTCCGGTGCATTCCTGCTGGCGTTTCTCGCCGCGTTCGATGTCGGCGATCGTGTGGCTCTTGCGGCACCGGGATACCCGGCCTATCGAAATATTCTGACAGCGCTGGGAATCGAGCCCGTGATTGTCGAAACCCGGCTGGAGGATCGGTTTCAGCCCACGCCCGAATTGCTCGCCAGGGTCGAGGGGCGTCTCGACGGACTGATCGTGGCCAGCCCGTCCAATCCGACAGGTACAATGATCGGTGCTGCGGAGATGGCCGGGTTGACGGGGTATTGTCGTGAAAACGGTATCCGGTTTGTTTCGGATGAGATCTATCACGGCATCACCTATGGGCATGACTCCGTGACCGCGCTCGAGCACGACCCCGAAGCCGTCATCATCAACAGCTTCTCGAAGTACTTCTCGATGACCGGTTGGCGTCTGGGATGGATGATCGTCCCGCCGGAGATGACCCGCTCGATCGAATGTCTGGCGCAGAACCTTTTCATCTCGCCGCCGACGCTCTCTCAACACGCCGCGATGGCCGCTTTTGATAGTCAGGAGGAGTTGCAAAGCAATATTGCGCGTTATGCGCGCAATCGCGACATCCTGTTGGCGGAGCTACCCAAGGCGGGGTTTGATCGACTGGCGCCAGCCGATGGCGCGTTTTACATCTATGCCGATGTTGGTCACATGACCAATGACAGCGCGGAGTTCTGCCGCCGCATGCTGACAGAAGCGCAGGTGGCTGCCACGCCGGGTCTCGATTTCGACCCGTATCGTGGCAACACCTATGTGCGGTTCTCGTTTGCCGGAAGCGAGGACGACATGACACGTGCCGTCGAACGCCTGCGGCGTTGGCGCAAGTAGGGCTTTTGACGCCCGCGCAGCGCCTTTAGGACGCGCCGCGGCTCCACCAACCCGAGCGACGAGGACGATCATCGTCCTTTTCTTCTGCCGCTTCGGGTGTCTCCGGTTCAGTTTCCGCAGGCTCGCTTTCAGGCTCAGCTTCCGCTTCGCTTTCGTCAGCAGCAGCGATGGCAGGCTCTGTCGGATCTGACTCGGGAGCATCGCTGGACGAATCGGCTTCAACCTCTTCATCAGAATCGGTGTCGGCCTCCGCGTCATCGTGAGTCTGCTTCGGCTCGGGAATATCGAGGTCTGCATCGACATCGGAATCAGCGTCATCATCGGCGACCTTGGCCTCGGATTTATCTGGGACGGGTTCGGAGTCTTCCGTTGTCGCGTCAGAATCCGACTCAGCGTTGTCCCGGGTGCGGCGTCCGCGGCGGCGCGGACGACGACGACGACGTTTGGGAGCGTCATCTTCATCATCACCAGATTCGGTGTCTGACTCGTTCTCGGTTGCCGCTTCCGCGCCATCTTCGGATTCGTCAGCTTCCGATGCCTGTTCGGCATTTTCCGGTGCGTCCGTATCCGTATCCGTGTCCGTGTCTGCGTCCGATTTCCGACGCCGGCGACCACCGCGCCGACCGCGACGACGACCGTTGCGCTTTGCGCCGTCATCATCATCGTCACTTTCGGCTTCGGGCGTTTCGGCCTCTGGCTCGTCCTCGGCATCAGTCGTCTTGGCGGTTTCGTCACCGTCCGAGGGTTCGTCTGAACGCTTGCGACCCCGGCGGCGGCGGCGCTTGGGCGCATCATCATCGCGCTTTTCGCCACCCCGTGAGGAGCGGGCATTCCGGTCGCTCTTGTCGTCCTTGTCCTCTTCGCCATCGGCGCGAACATGGCCGACTTCATAATCGGCCGCCGTCAGATCGGCATCAGCCCTGACGAGGATACGGACACCGTGGCGTTCCTCGATCTCACGCAATGTGTCTCGTTTCTGGTTGAGGAGGTAGAGCGCAATATCGGTGTGTGCCGTGACGACGACCTCACTCGTCCGTTTGCGCAGGCCTTCTTCTTCAAGCTCACGCAGAATGGCCATGCTGGTCGATTCCGTCGACCGCACGAAACCCGCGCCCTGGCAGACCGGACAGGTCTGTGTGTGAGCTTCGTGCAGGCTGGAACGCAACCGCTGGCGTGACAATTCGAGCAGGCCAAAGGACGAAATGCGCCCGATCTGGATCCGTGCCCGGTCGGTGCTCATGGCTTCCTTGAGTTTGCGCTCGACCGTGTGGTTGTTGCGCGAGACATCCATGTCGATGAAATCGATCACGACCAGCCCGGCCAGATCACGCAGGCGCAACTGGCGCGCCACTTCCTCGGCAGCTTCCAGGTTGGTCCGATAGGCTGTTTGCTCGACATTGCGCTCGCGCGTCGACCGGCCCGAGTTCACATCGATGGCGACAAGTGCCTCGGTGGGGTTGATGACAAGGTATCCGCCGGATTTCAGCTGGACGACCGGGTCATGGATCGCATCGAGTTGCTGATCGATCTGGTAACGATTGAAGAGCGGGATGCTGGGATCGTCGTATTTCTGTACCCGTTTGGCATGAGACGGGATCATGGTGCGCATCAGGGCTTTGGCCGCCTTGTAGGCGTCGTCACCCTCGATCAGCACTTCGTCAATGTCGCGATCGTAGATGTCGCGCAGGGCGCGCTTGATCACGTCGCCTTCTTCATAGATCAGGGCCGGCGCGGTCGAATCCATGGTCAGTTCACGGGTTTCATCCCAGACCCGGCGCAGATATTCATAGTCCCGCTTGATCTCGGCCTTGGTGCGTTCGACGCCTGCCGTCCGCATGATCACGGCCATCCCGTCGGGGACTTCCATATCCGACATGATGCTCTTCATCGCCTTGCGATGCTTGGGGTCGGTAATCTTGCGGCTGATACCGCCGCCCCGCGAAGTGTTGGGCATCAGGACGCAGTAGCGGCCGGGCAGGGACAGGTAGGTCGTCAGTGCTGCGCCCTTGTTCCCACGCTCTTCCTTGACGACCTGCACCAGCAGAATCTGTCGGCGTTTGATGACTTCCTGAATTTTGTAACTGCGTGTCAGTTTGCGCAGCCGCTTGCGATGGGCATCGGCCAGTTCATGGATGTCTTCATCATCGGGTTCACTGACGGCGTGCGCGTCGCCCTCGGACTCCGCGTGTTCGCCGTCGGATTCGGCATGTTCGGGCGCGTCGTCGTCCTCGTCGTCATCGGAATGCGATTCCTCCGCGAGCAGCTTCTCGCGATCTTCGACGGGGATCTGGTAGTAGTCGGGATGGATTTCGCTGAACGCCAGGAAGCCATGGCGATTGCCGCCAAAGTCGACAAAGGCCGCCTGTAGTGAGGGTTCCACCCGGGTCACCTTGGCCAGATAGATATTACTCTTGATCTGGCGCTTGGTGGAGGTTTCGTAATCGTATTCGAGGAGGTCGTTGCCGTCTGCGACCACAACCCGGGTTTCTTCGGGGTGGGTGGCGTCGATAAGCATGCGCTTTGGCATGAGATTTTCCCTGCGGAAATCCAGATTCCATGCCCTGCGAACGAGGGGCATGGGTGGTCCCGCATTGGTCGAACCCTGCATCGGAACCTGTACCGTCGAACGGGCGTGTTGCACCAGGACGGCAGGTTTTGTCCGATTGCCCGTACGCCTGTTGCCCAGGGCACGGTGGCTTCGAAGTTGGACAAACCGCTTTTCAATTCTGAGCGCTGTTGAAACCAGATGCAGAGGCGGCCGAGACAATCTCTCGGGAGCAACGCATTCTGGTCGCAAACCACGCACAGCGACGTCGAATCGCGGGTGTTCGCGACCTCACCATAGCTTTCACCAACAACTTCCACAATGGACAGATTGCAAAAAGGGAGAAGCGATTGTGAGTTGCAGCGGATCGGTTTGTAACGATATATGATTCAGCGATGTCTTTGATTCTGAAACAAATCTCACCGCGTTGCCTTTGGTTCCGCAGGTTGTGCGCCGCCATTCTGGCTGGCTTTGTCCTGGTTGGGGCCGGGCTGCCAGTGCAGGCCTCCGGATTGGAGGTCAGGGATATCAGAATCGGTATTCATGATGGTGCCACGCGCTTTGTGGTGGATCTGAGCGACAAGGTCGAACCGCGCGTTTTTGGCCTTCCGGACCCCTTTCGGGTTGTCATCGACCTGCCGGAGGTGAATTTCCTGCTTCCCGAAGAACGTATCGGGGACGGTGCCGGCCTAATCGAGAAATTGCGTTATGGGCTGTTTCGGCCCGGAACGAGCCGGTTTGTTCTCGACCTCAAGACACCAGCGAAAATCTCCAAGCAATTCCTGTTGCGCCCGGATGGTGGCAAGCCGTGGCGGCTGGTCCTCGATATTGTTCCGACCTCGCGTGACGACTTCATAGTGGCAATGCGCCCGAGTGCTGCAACCGCACCGCGTGTTGCGTCACAGCCGCCGCCACCGCCACTTTCGCGCCCGCCGAATGAGAAGCCGGTTGTGGTCATTGACGCCGGGCATGGCGGGGTCGATCCCGGTGCGATTGGCGTCTCAGGGGTCTATGAAAAGAAGATTGCGCTCGATTATTCACGGGAAGTGGCAAAACGCCTGCGTGATACGGGGCTGTATGAAGTGGTGATGACCCGCGACCGGGATATTTTCCTGCCATTGCGCGAGCGGGTGCGCATCGCGCGCGCCGCCGGGGCGGACCTGTTCCTCTCCATTCATGCCAACACCCACCCGAAACGGACGACAAACGGCTTTTCGGTCTACACCTTGTCCAACAACGCATCGGACAAGGAAGCCGCTGCGCTTGCGGCACTTGAAAACAAGTCTGACGTGATCGGCGGTGTTGATCTGGGTGATTACAGCGACGACGTTCAGAATATTCTGATCGATTTTGCACAGGCCAAGACCAACGAATTGTCGGTTAAATTCGCCCGGGGAAATCTGGTCGGCGAGATTGGGCAGCGCGCCCGGCTGTTGGGCCGTCCTTGGCGATCAGCCGGTTTTGCCGTGCTGAAGGCCCCCGATGTGCCTTCTGTCCTTCTTGAATTGGGATATATCTCCAATCCGGCGGAAGAGCGGTTGCTGTTGTCCCCGGCGCACCGGGAAAAGATGTCAGCTGCCATTGTGCGCGCGGTCGGAAATTATTTTGCGGAGACGCAGAACGCACGCCTTTAGGGTTGGTTTGGCTTTCGGCAACTTTTCATTGCCACAATCGTTACATATTTCAGGGTTATTGCATCGGGCGGTCCGGTTATGCTGTGCGCCGTGAATGGGTTTGGATAAGAGCATGCTGCGTCTTCTGGGATATCTGACAGGGTTTTTCCTCCTGTGTGGCCTGCTGGCTGTCGGTGGAGTGTTCTGGGTGTTCTGGAAGTATGGTCAGGATCTTCCGGACTACACCCAGTTGGAAAACTATGCGCCGCCGATCTCCACGCGCGTTCATGCCGGGGATGGCAGTCTGCTGGCTGAATACGCAGTTCAACGCCGCGTCTTTGTTCCCATATCGACCGTTCCCAATCTCGTGCGCGACGCCTTTCTTGCGGCAGAAGACAAGAATTTCTACACCCATCCCGGCATCGATCCGATGGGGATCGCGCGCGCCATGGTCACCAATGTCAAGAATCTGGGGACCGGTCGTCGGCCCGAAGGCGCATCGACCATCACCCAGCAGGTCGCGCAGAACTTCCTGCTGACGAAGGATGTGTCGATCGAACGCAAAATTCGCGAAGCGATCATCTCTTTCCGGATCGAGCGGGCCTTCTCGAAAGATCAGATTCTCGAACTCTATCTGAATGAAATCTATCTTGGCTTCGGGGCTTACGGCGTGGCCTCGGCGAGTTTGAATTATTTCGGAAAGCCCCTGAGCCAGCTGTCAGCCGATGAGGCCGCCTTCCTGGCCGCACTCCCCAAGGCACCGAACAACTACAACCCCGTGCGAAATCAGGCGGCGGCGGTCGCGCGGCGCAACTATGTGCTGGGCCGCATGGCTGAAGATGGTGTGATTTCCGAAGCGGAAGCATCCGAACTCAGCAAGGGTCCGATCCGTGTTGTAAGTGCCAGTGATGCAGACGTTATCGAAGCGCCCTATTTTGCCGAGGATGTTCGTCGTGAGCTGGCGGAGCGCGTGGGTGACGACGGTCTTTACAAGGGTGGCCTGTCTGTACGGACGACACTGGACCCCCGTCTACAGCGCATCGCACAGAAGGTCTTGCGCGACGGGTTGGTCGCTTATGACCGCCGGCATGGCTGGAGGGGACCGATCACAAGGCTGGACACCGAACGCCCTTGGCAAGAGCAACTGCCCGATGTGGCCGTACCTCCGGGAGCGGGCAACTGGATTCTTGCTGCGGTTATCGACGCGTCGACGGATCAGGCCAGGATCGGTTTTGAAGATGGTGGTGCCGGCACGATTCCGCTTGATGAGCTGAAATGGGCGCGCGCGTGGCGGAAAGGGCAGAAACTTGGTCCGCAGGTCAAATCCGCGCAGGCCGTGCTTACATCTGGCGATGTCGTGCTGGTTTCGCGCAAGACCGAGAAAGCCGACGGTCAGTCCTATCCGGATGGCAGCTATCGTCTGGAGCAGGTTCCCGACATCAATGGCGCCATTGTTGCCATCGACCCCCATACCGGGCGCGTGCTGGCGATGACCGGCGGGCTGGACTTTGCCGAGAGTGAATTCAATCGCGCAACCCAGGCCTGGCGGCAGCCGGGATCGGCATTCAAGCCGTTCGTCTATATGGCCGGGCTCAACAATGGTTTCACCCCCTCAACGCGCATTCTGGATGCACCGTTCGTGATCGACCAGGGAGCGGGCCAGGGAAAGTGGAAACCGGCGAACTACTCCAACAAGTTCTATGGTCCCAGCCCGATGCGGTTGGGGCTCGAGAAATCCCGCAACCTCATGACGGTGCGTCTGGCCCAGACCATCGGCATGGAAGCTGTTGCCAGCCAGGCCGAGCGTCTGGGGGTTGTGGAAAACCTTCCCCGTCATCTGAGCATGTCGATCGGGGCCGGTGAGACAACGCTCATGCGCTTGACGGCGGCCTACGCCATGATCGTGAACGGCGGCAAGAAGATCACCCCGACGCTGATCGACCGAATTCAGGACCGTTCCGGAGCGACCATCTTCCGGCACGACGCGCGGGCTTGCGAGGCTTGCGCGCAGGTGGTCTGGGACGCCCAGACGCCGCCGGTGCTCGATGATCTGCGCGCGCAGGTCATTGATCCGCGGACGGCCTACCAGATGGTGTCTATGCTAAGTGGCGTTGTGGAACGTGGGACCGGTCGCCGGATCGGGGAGCTCGGCTTGCCGCTTGCCGGAAAGACCGGGACCACCAACGATTCGCTGGACACCTGGTTTGTCGGCTTCGCGCCCGATCTGGCCGTCGGTGTTTTTGTGGGTTTTGACGAGCCGCGTTCGCTGGGCAATCAGGAAACCGGTTCTTCTGTTCCGGCCCCGATCTTCAAGGATTTCATGGCGCTGGCTCTGGCGGACAAGTCCGTTGAACCCTTTCGCATACCCTCGGGAATCAAGCTGGTTCGTGTGAATCCCGATACCGGCTATGTGGCAAGGCCAGATGAGAGGTCGAGCATTCTTGAGGCTTTCAAGACTGATACCAACCCACCCGAGCTGGAAAACGACGGCGGAATTCCGGTTCTCGGAGATGGCGCACCTGCTCTTGGCAGCATCGAATCCCGACCACGCCGCGGGATCTACTGACTCGGTTCTTGACCGGGGAAATGGCTGCGTTAGTTTCCCCTGAAACCCATTGCTGCCACCCTGGCTAACGGACAAAATCATGCGTGCGGAATTAAACCAACAGGTCGACGCCATCGAATCTTCGCTCAGTCTCATGCGGAGGCATCTTTGACTGGCCGACGGCCCTTGAACGCCTCGAAGCGCTGAACACGGAAGCCGAGGATCCGAGCCTCTGGGAAAATCAGGAACGCGCCCAGAAGATATTGCGCGATCGGACGCGGCTCGAGAAATCCATCGAGGAGGTCCGCCAACTCGAACAGGAACTCGAAGACGCCACAACCCTGATCGAACTGGGGGAGGCCGAGGGTGACAACGATGTGGTCTCCGAAGGGGAGAGCACCATTGCATCCTTGCAGCGACGGGCTGAAAAGCTTGAGCTTGAAAGCCTGCTGTCGGGCGAAGTTGATGGCAATGACTGCTACATCGAGATCAATGCCGGCGCGGGGGGAACCGAATCCCAGGACTGGGCCGAAATGCTGGTGCGCATGTATCTGCGCTGGGCCGAGAGCCACGACTACAGGGTCGAGTGGATTGAGGAAAGTGCGGGGGAAGAAGCCGGACTGAAATCAGCTACCTTCAAGGTTACCGGGCCGAACGCTTATGGCTGGATGAAAACCGAATCCGGGGTGCATCGGCTTGTTCGCATCTCGCCCTATGACAGCCAGTCGCGGCGCCATACGAGTTTTGCCTCAGCCTGGGTCTATCCGGTGATTGATGACGAGATCGACATCGAGATTGAGGACAAGGACCTGCGGGTGGACACCTATCGCGCGTCCGGTGCCGGGGGGCAGCACGTGAACAAGACCGACAGTGCGGTTCGACTGACCCATATTCCCACCGGTATCGTGGTGCAGTGCCAGAATGATCGTTCGCAGCATCGCAATCGCGCGCAGGCGATGGCCATGATGCGCGCCCGGCTGTACGAGCACGAATTGCAGAAGCGCGAAGCAGAAGCCCAGGCCGAACAGGATTCAAAAACGGATATTGGCTGGGGCCATCAAATTCGCTCCTACGTCTTGCATCCCTACCAGATGGTGAAAGATCTCCGGACCGGGGTTGAAACGGGCAATGCGCAGGGTGTTCTTGACGGCGATCTGGATCGTTTTCTTGAAGCCTCGCTGGCATCCGCGCTTGGCCGCGATGTTGTCGCCCTTGACGACGGTGATGCGGGTGCGTCGCAGGGGCAGGGGTAAGGCGCAGGTTCGAGGTTTCAGGCCATCGTCATTTTCGGGTCGACAGGTAGATGCCGGGAAGGATGAGCGCCGCGCCGATCAGGTGATAAAGCTGGAGGCTTTCCCCCAGGACGAGCCAGGCCATGAGGGCTGTATATACCGGTGCCAGATAGAGAATCAGGGCTGTCGGACTTGCGCCGAGTGCGCGCTGGATTCGTGCATATCCCAGATAGGCGCCCAGCCCCGGAACGATCGCGACAATCAGAACTGCGATCAGGGTTTCCATGTTGAGTTCCGGCACATCCCCGTTTGCCAGCTCGAGGATATGGAACGGCAGCAGGGCCATGGCCCCATACAGCATTGTGGCTGCAAACCGGACGCGCCCGGGGAGTTGGCTGGGCCGATAGCGCAGCATCACCGAATAGACCGCCCACGAAACGGCCGCCGTCGCGATCCAGAGGTCTCCCGGCACGAGTGAAAGTGTTTGCAAGGCTACAATGTCGCCGCGGAAAACGATCACGAGGACCCCCAGCAGAGACACCAGAATACCGAGTGCCTTCACGCGCCCGAGGGGTTCGCGATAGAGGAGGGTGGCTGCTCCGGCGATGATGATTGGTGCCGTGGCGTAGATCAGTCCGATGTTCGTCGCCGAGGTCGTGTCCGCCCCGACATAGACAAAGGCACCGCAAATTCCCATGCCGAGAATGCCCAGAACAAGCAGATCACGCCATTCGCCCAGAAGTTCGCGGCGGTAGCGCAGCAGATCCGGGCCGATCGCAGGCAGAAACAGGAGAAAGGCCAACCACCAACGCCAGAACGCCAATGCGAAGGGCGGAATGAAATCACTGACGGCGCGCGCGGCGATGATGTTCGTGCTGAACAGCACGGGAACGACAAACAGTAGAATCACGGCCATCTGACGTTCGCGGCTCTCGCTGTCGGGAGATCCGCTCACATTGCTCATGTCCCGGTGCCCGAAACATTCGCGTACCAGTCCTGGGGGAATCCGGCCTGATCCCGTGCTTCGATGTTGAAAGGTGGTTTCAGTGCGCCGCGGAAATGCTTCGCCACCAGCATCTGCCAATATGTTTCCGGGTCTTCTCCGAGCTGGTCGCACACAAAGACGAACCAGCGCTGTCCGATACGGACATGCCCGATCTCGTCCTGATAGACCGTTTTCAGAATATCCGCCGAGACATCATCTTCAACATCTTGCAGCTTGCCGATCATCATCGGTGTGACATCCAGTCCGCGTGCCTCGAGCACAAGGGGGACGATGGCGAGCCGGGCTGCGAGGCTGTCCCGCGTTTCAAGCGCGGCATCCCACAACCCGTCATGCGCGGGCAGGTCGCCATAGGCGGCATCAAAATCGGCCAACCGGTTTGTCAGGAGCGTGAAATGCCGGGCCTCGTCATCGGCCACACTGATCCAGTCGTCAAAGAAGGCGCGTGGCAGGCCCGATTCGGCGAACCGCACGACGATGTCCCAGGCAAGATCGACTGCATTGAGCTCGATATGGGAGAGGGCATGCAGCAATGCGATCCGGCCCGCCGTACCGCGATTGATCTTGCGACGGGGCACCGCTGACGGCTCAAGCAAGGCCGGGCTTTCGGGCCGACCGGGGCGTTCGGGAGCTGATGCAGCGCCGATCGTGGTGATATGTCCGTCGCGCCAAAGTGCGGCAACGTGCCGGGATTGCCGGCACTTTTCGTCAGCATCGACCGTCAGGAGAACCTTTCGAGCAGCCTCTGCGAGCGTATCAAAATCCGTACTCAAAGCGCCTTGGCAGCCTCAAGCACCTCTTCGACATGGCCGGGAACCTTGACCTTGCGCCAGACGTTGCGAACCTTGCCATTGGCATCAATCAGGAATGTTGCGCGCTCGATACCCATGAATTTCTTGCCGTACATGGATTTTTCGACCCAGACGCCATAGCGCTCACACACATCGCCAGCTTCGTCGCTGGCCAGCAGGAACGGCAGTTCATATTTGGCCTTGAAGTTGTCATGGCGTTTGACGCTGTCCTTCGAGACCCCGATGATTTCGGCATCAACCTTTGAGAAATCAGGCATGAGATCGCGAAAGCCGCAGGCTTCCTTGGTGCAACCCGGTGTGGAATCCTTGGGGTAGAAATACAGTACGATCGCCTTCCCCTTCAGGTCCTTGAGGCTGACAGAGCCGCCGCCATCGGTCGGCATGGAAAAATCAGGGGCCTTCTCGCCTTCATTCACGCTCATCTTCTCAATCCTCGCTTGCTTCGGTTTCACGCTTGGCACGTATCTGTGCAGCGGGTGTGTCAATCATATCGCTGAAATGGCTGTACGTCAGAGCTGCGATCCGCTGGATCTCCAGTTCCAGGCTATCAAAGCCATCTTTTTGTCCCGCTTCGGCAAGTCGCCGCTTGAGGGGCGGCGGAAAACTGGCCGGATCTGCCGGACCATCGAGCGTCAGGCGGAGCAGGCCCTGCAGCCGTCGCCAGAGGCGTGTGGCTTCAATCAGTTGGTCTGCGGTTTCTTGCGGAATGATCCCCGCGGCGGCGAGGTTGCGGTAGGCGCTCACGGTTCCGGTATCGAGGATATGCGGCTGTTCGTGGGCGTGTCGCAGCTGCAGATACTGCGCGATGAACTCACAATCGACCAGACCGCCCCGCACGTGCTTCACGTTCCAGGGGTTGTCCGTTCCGTTTTCCTTGGCCATGCGCGTGCGCATGTCCGAAACCGAAACCAGAAGATCTTCGGTGGACCGCTCGGCGGTCAGGGCTTCACGTATTGCTGCCTGAATCCGTGTGCCGAACACGTCTGTGGCGCTCACCACCCGGGCGCGTGTCAGCGCCAGATGTTCCCAGGTCCAGGCGCTTTCACGTTGGTAAGCTGCAAAACTTTCCAGGCTGACGGAAAGCGGCCCCGCATTTCCCGACGGCCGCAGGCGCATATCCACCTCATACAACCGGCCTTCACCGGTGAGCGAAGTAATGGCGTTGACCAGTCGCTGTCCCAGCCGTTGATAGTAGTGGGAAATAGAAAGCGGTTTGGGACCATCGGACATGACGGATGTGTCGGCGGCGTCTGACGGTGTGTCATAGAGAAACACCATGTCCAGATCGGAGGTCGCCGACAACTCGCGCCCGCCCAGCTTGCCAAGCCCCAGAACAGCAAAGCCATCCCCCGGACATTGGCCGTGTTGTGCCGTGAATTCCTCTTGAATCGCAGGCAGCAAACCGCGAATGACCGTGTCGGCAATGTCGGAAAAAGCCAGGTCCGCCCGGTCGATGTCACAGGTGTCACGCAAAATCTGAACACCCACCTGGAACTTCGCGTCATTCGCCCAGCGGCGGGCGATGTCGAGCACATCCTGCATATCGCGCGCCCGCGCCATACGCCCGGCGAAATCTTCCGCCATCGTTTCGGCATTGGGCAGTTCATCGAAAAAGCCAAGTTCAAGCACGCCATCGAGCAAAAGCGGGTTTCGGCCCAGCCATTCCGACAGTCGCGGTGCGCCGCCGACAATTTCGGCCATCAGGGTCAACAGGGGCGGGTTGGCCTGAAACAGCGAGAAGAGCTGTACGCCAGCGGGAAGTCCCGACAGGAAATCATCAAACCTGCGGAACGCCGTATCGGGATTCGATGTTCGCGACAGCGCCTCAAGAATGGCCGGCAGAATTTCTGTCAGAATCTGTCTTGCGCGGGTGCTGCGGACAGCCCTGTAGCGACCATGATGCCATCCTCGTACGGCCGCCGAGATTCCCTCCGGGTCGCTGAAGCCCATCTCGCTGAGCGTTTTAATCGTGTCGGGATGGTCTTCGCCACCGGTAAAGGCCAAAGCGCCGGTGCCCCCCAGTGATGCGGATTCCTCGAACAACTCGGCATAGTGACTCTCGATGGTCCGCAGATGTTTCAGCAGGTCCGTTTCAAAGCCCTCGCGGTCGCGATATCCCATGAACTCGGCAATCGCGTGCAGGCCTTCGTCTGTCTCTGGAAGCGAGTGGGTCTGTTGGTCATCGACCATCTGCAACCGGTGCTCGAGGGTGCGCAGGAATCGGTAGCCCGCGATCATCTCCTGTGCGACCTGTGGCTTGACGCGTTCGGCCTCCACCAGCGCCTCGATAGCTAGGACAGTTTGCGGAATCCGCACCCCCGGATCACGCCCGCCCCATATCAGCTGCTGGGTCTGAGCGAAAAACTCCACTTCGCGAATCCCGCCACGGCCAAGCTTGATGTTGTGGCCCCCGACCGCGACCGTACTGCCCCCTTTATGGGCGTAGATCTGGCGCTTGATCGATTGAATGTCGTCGATTGCCGCGAAATCGAGGTGGCGCCTCCAGATGAACGGCTGAAGAGATCTCAGAAATTGTGCGCCGGCCTGCTTGTCCCCGGCGACAAGCCGGGCCTTGATCATGGCTGCACGTTCCCAGTTCTGACCCAGACTTTCATAGTAGGTCTCTGCCGCGATGGTCGACAGCGCAACCGGGGTCGCACCAGGGTCGGGCCGCAGGCGCAGATCCGTGCGGAAGACATAACCCTCGCCGGTCCGCTCATCCATGGATTTTGCCAGACTCTTGGTCATGCGGATGAAGTGCTGCTGAATTTCATAAGGGTCGGCTGCAGGAGCGAGGTCACGATCAAATAGTACGATCAGATCGATATCGCTGGAGTAATTCAGCTCATGGGCACCGAGTTTACCCATACCCAGAACGATGAAGCCTGAACCCTCTTCGGGTGCCTCGGGGTTGGGAAGATTGAGGATGCCGCGGTTGTGGAGGCCCCTGAGCAAGTGGCTGCTCGCTGTCGAAAGCGCGACCTCGCAAAACTGGCTCAAACGCTGGGTCACACGTTCGAGGGGCCATGTTCCTGAAAGATCGGCAAGCGCAATCAGCAACGCGACACGCCGCTTGGCGCGCCGCAGCGCAATATCGATATCCTTTGAACTGGCGTCCGGGGCGAGACTGCGCAGGTCCTGAATGACGCTGTCATAGGCCTTGTCTAGCCCTTGCTCGAAGATGATTGGCGCGAACTGGATTTCCCGGGCCAGGCATTGTGTCAGGAAGCTACTGTTTCCGAACACACCCGATAACAGGCCGTGAAGCGGCGTATTGGTTTGAAGGCTGGCGACAAAGCGTTGGGTCGCCGGGTCGTCGGAACCTGCCGCCGATTCAGAAATCCGTTCAAAGCCGCGCGCAATACGCTCCGCATCCGACGAGATGGGAAGATTCGGCGTGTCTGGTAAGAGAGTAAAGCTCATGGTGCCATTTTGATTTTCGCGCACACTGATGTATGGCGTGGAAGTGGTCAAGTTTGCCCCATCGGGGGCGGCTGGCCGGGCGAAAGGTCCGCAATTGATCGTTCGAAGTTCACGTGTGCTGGTACTGTTCTTCGCGGCCGCGCTTGTCGGTCTGGCGATGTTTTCGGGCGTCCTCGTTTTCCAGCTGAGTCGCGGCCCGATCAGCCTCAATTTCCTGACGCCGCTCGTCGAGGAGGCGTTGAATTCAAGTGCCGGTGCCACGCAGGTTCGCTTGCACGATACCGTCCTGTCCTGGGAAGGGCAGGAACGTGCGCTCGACATCAGGGCGACGGGGCTGCAATTCCTCGATTCCTCGGAACGTGTCCGGGCCACGATTCCCGAGATGTCGGTCAAGTTCAGCGTTCGCGCATTGCTGCGTGGCCTGATTGCGCCAACCAGTCTGGAATTGTTCGGGCCGCGCGTGACGGTCATCCGCACGCCCTCCGGTGAGGTCAGTATCGATTTCGGGGGCGATACCGCAGCTGCAGAGAACGCCGGCGCGCCGGTGGGATTTTTGCAGGAACTTCTGAGTGCGCCCGACACCAGTCTTGCGAGTGGCTATTTGTCCAGCGTGGCTGTTCGCAATGCGTTTCTGGAGTTCGAGGACCAGGTGACCGGTCGTCGGTGGCTCGCACCCAATACCGATATTCGTCTGGATCGGGATGCCGACGGCATACGCGGCGACGGCTCGATCATCATCGGTGAGGGTGAGGGGGCCCTTCAACTCGGACTCTCGGGAGCTTATCGCGCGGATTCACGTTCGGGCGATGTTGGTGTGGTTTTCAGTGATGTCGATCCGGCTTCCTTTGCCCAGTTTGATCCGTCTCTGGAAGTCCTGGGGCGCCTGGACGCCCGGCTTGACGGGACAGTGACGCTTTCCATTGACGCAGCGTTTCGTGACATCGTCGGCAATCTTGATTTGCGGGTGTCGGCTGGGGCCGTCGATGCCGCGCCGCTTTATGCCGCACCGGTGTTGTTTGAGGGTGCTTCCCTGCAAATGAGTTTCGAGCAGGCAGAGGAGCGCGTCACGCTGGATTCGCTCGATCTGATTTTGGGGGAGACCACACTTTCACTGACAGGCAGTGCAGAACGTGATGCGGGAGACTGGGCGAGCGAAATCAATGTCGAATTGCGTGACCTTCCGGTCAACGATATCGACGTTTACTGGCCTCTCGGGGTTGAGCCGAACACGCGGGAATGGATTACCGAAAATATTCGTGACGGGCTGGTCGACGTCATGACCGCGACGGCGCGCGCGACAATTCCCGAAGACGATCCGGCCTTGTTCTCGCTCGAGGACATAAGTGCGGAAATCCGGTTTCACGATGCAAGCATCCATTATCTGAGGCCAATGGAACCCGTCACAGGCGGGGAGGGCGTTGCCCGGATCAATGGACAAGAGGTCGTGGTCGATGTCATTCAGGCACGGATACGCGATGTCGTGGCCGAAAAAGGCCGCGTTGTCATCGATGGTCTTGACGGTACTTCCGGGGTGGAGACGATCAAGATCGAATTGACGGTGGCGGGTCCTGTTCGTGACACGCTTGAAGTTCTTGACGGTGAGCCACTCGGGTTTATCAGCGGGTTCGGCATTGATCCTGCGCGCACCTCGGGAACACAACGGACAAGCGCGGTTTTTGCCTTCCCGCTCCTCAATGCACTCACCGTGGATGAAATCGCTGTTGCAACCTCTTCGCGATTGATCGACTTCTCGGCCGAAGAGGCGGCCTTCGGATTCCCGATCGGGAACGGAAACCTTGACCTCACGGTCAACCGCGATGGTCTCAAGGCCCGTGGAACAGCAGATATCGGCCAGATACCTGTCGGGCTGACCTGGGTGGAGCGGTTCAGCAATGACGGCAAGGTCCGTACGCGATACGAGGTCCAGACATCGCTTGGCGCGGTTGCGCGGGATCAGTTGCAGCTCGATACCGCTCCTTATCTGACCGGTCCGTTTGGGTTGGACCTGACCTACGCGGTGGGCTGGGATGGTGATGCCGCAGGCGCGGCGGAAATTGATCTGACGGAATCCGCCGTATCTCTGGACCCGTTCGGCTGGACAAAGCCAGCCGGTGTTCCCGGGCGTGGTTTTCTGAGGTTTTATTCCCGTGATGACGGGTTTTTCACCGTGCCGGAGTTTGACGTCACGGCAGCCGATCTGCAGATCACCGGCGCGGCGCGGTTTCGATCCGCCGATGCCGCATTTGATCTGCTCGATATGCAATTCTCCCACCTGAAGTTTGGTGAGAACGATCTGGTGGCTGCAGTCGTGATGTCCGAGAGCGGCGTTCCGACCTTCACGCTGGCTGGCAACGCCATCGACCTCCGCCCGGTCATGGCCGAGACCTTCGGGGGTGACGAGGGTGACGACGGCGTCGAAGAAACCGAAGACGACGGACCGCCGGCAATGCGAATTGTGGTGAGCGAGGAGGCTCCGATCAGCTCGGTTCGCCTTGGGGATGAGACGCGTTTGTTGGGCGCCCATGGATGGCTGGTCAATGACGGTGCGGAATGGATGGACGTGCTGCTGCGCGGCAAGCTTTCCAATGCGGGAAACATCTTCGTCCGGATCGAGCCGGAACCAGACCTGCGACGCTTGCTGGTCGAAACCGATGATGCGGGCGGTCTGCTGGCCGCGCTTGATTGGGTCAGTACGATCAAGAGTGGCGAGATGCGTGTGCGCGGCACGTTTGAGGGATCTGGCGCCGATGAAGTGCTGTCCGCACAGGTCGATGCCCAGAGCTTTGTCCTGACCGAGGAACCCTTTGTGGCCAAAATTCTCGCGCTTGCATCTTTCTCGGGTATCGGGGACGTGCTGGGCGGCCAGGGCATCACCTTTCGTCGCGCGGAGATTCCATTGCGCATGACGAAAAACGAGATTGTCATCAAGGATGCCAAGGCGCGCGGTGCCGAGATCGGGATCATCGCCAGCGGCAGCATCGACCGCATGGCAGATACGCTCAATCTGCAGGGAGAGGTGGCGCCTGCCTATACGCTGAACTCACTTCTCGCGAATATCCCTCTGATCGGCCAGGTTCTTTCGGGCGGGTCGGAAGGCATCTTTGCTGCGACGTTTTCGGCCAGCGGACCGCTTGAGAATCCGGATATATCCGTGAACCCGCTCTCGGTGCTGACGCCGGGTATTATCCGGCGTCTGTTGTCCGGGTTTGGTGAAGACACGGAAGCGGAAGAAAAGCCCAGACAGCCCACCCCCGCACCTGACATCAAGCCGTAAAAAGGCTCAGGCTGGCCGAATGAGGGCGTGCCTCTTTTTGCCTGCGGACAGCTTGATCACACCATCGTCATTGATGGCGCTTGCATCGATCTCTGCGGTTTCCTCGTTGACCGGCACATCATTGACCCGGGCCCCACCGCCCTTGATGAGACGGCGGCCCTCGCTGTTTGATCCGGCGAGACCTGCGCGCGCGAGCAGGGCGAAAAGTGCGATTCCGCCCTCGATCTCGGCACGTGGAATATCCGTTGTGGGCAGGCCATCTGCCGTGACGCCGGATACAAAGGTTTTTTCCGCAGTCTCGGAGGCCTCGTGCGCGGCGGCTTCGCCGTGCAGCAAGGCGGTGGCCGCCGTGGCGAGTATCTTTTTGGCATCGTTGATCTCTGATCCCGCAAGCGCTTCGAGGCGGGCGATTTCATCGAGTGGCAACGTCGTGAACAGCTTGAGAAAGCGCCCGACATCGGCATCCTCGGTGTTGCGCCAGAACTGCCAGTAGTCATAGGGCGAATAGCGTTCGGGGCGCAGCCAGACGGCCCCGGCGGCGGTCTTTCCCATCTTCGCACCGGATGCTGTGGTGATGAGCGGGGTCGTCAATCCGAACAGCTGGCGCTCGGCCGCCCTGCGGCCCAGTTCGATCCCGTTGACGATATTGCCCCACTGGTCGGAGCCCCCCATCTGCAGGACGCAATCGTGGCGCTTGGCCAGTTCCATGAAGTCATAGGCCTGGAGGATCATGTAGTTGAATTCCAGGAAGGTCAGTGGCTGTTCACGTTCGAGGCGCAGTTTTATCGAATCAAAAGTCAGCATGCGGTTGATGGTGAAATGGCGACCGATGTCGCGTAGCAGCGGAATATAGGCAAGCTCATCGAGCCAATCGGCATTGTTGACCATCATGGCGTCGGTCGCGCCTGTGCCGAAGTTCAGGAAGCTTGTGAAGGTCTCGCGGATGGAGCTGATATTCGCGTTGATCTTCTCGTCGGTCAGCAGCTGGCGGGTTTCGTCCTTGCCGGACGGGTCGCCGATCTTGGTCGTGCCGCCCCCCATCAGGACAATCGGGCGGTGCCCGGTCTGCTGCAACCAGTGCAGCATCATGATCGAGACCAGATTGCCGATATGCAGGCTGTCGGCCGTGGCGTCATATCCGACATAGGAGGTGATCACACCGTCCGCAGCGCGCGCGTCCAGGGTTTCGAGGTCCGTGCACTGGTGCAGGAACCCGCGTTCGACAAGGGTCTGGATGAATTCGGATTTGTGGTTGCTCATGTTCTCACGATCGGCAAGCGGCTCATATAGCGGGGCTACCTAACACATCCCGCGGGTGTCGGTGTATATCTTCCCGCACGATCACCAGAAGGACACCTCATGACCGATCATCAGATGAAGCTCGCCATTGGATTGATGAGTGGTACGTCGATGGATGGAATTGATGCGGCCCTGATCCGGACCGATGGTGGTGCGGTTATCGAACCGATTGCCGCAACCTTCCAGTCCTACGATCCGGCATTCCGGGAACGGCTGCGCGCGGCTCTCGGGCAGCAGGGCCCCTTGCCAGAACTTGCCGCAGAGCTGACGCGCCATCACGCAAGGGTGGTCGAGGACCTGATGGGGATTGCGCATATGTCGGCATCCGAGGTGGACGTGATCGGGTTTCACGGCCACACGATCTTTCACGATCCGCAAAATGGGATCACGGTTCAGATCGGAGATGGCGACCTGCTCGCACAATTGCTGGGCGTTGACGTTGTCCATGATTTCCGGACCCAGGACGTTGCGGCAGGCGGTGAGGGGGCGCCCCTTGCACCGCTCTATCATGCCGTACTGGCGCCACCCCGACGTCCGATGTGTTTCCTGAATATCGGCGGTGTTGCCAATCTGACCTGGATTGGTCCGGGCGCAGATCCAGCCCATGCTGATGTTTTTGAAAATTTGTGCGCCTTCGATACCGGCCCCGGGAACGCGCTGGTGGATGACTGGGTTCAGCAACACACGGGCAAGCCATTCGATGATGGGGGGCGGCTCGCGTTGCGTGGCACAGTCGACCCGTCTGTGCTGAACGCCCTGATGGCAAACCGTTACTTCGAACTTCCGCCGCCAAAATCACTCGACCGCACGGATTTCGACCTTGCGCCTGTGGCGGGGCTTTCGCTTGAGGATGGTGCAGCGACCCTTGCCATGTTCACGGTGCACGCGATTGCGCGGGCCACCAGGTTCCTCCCGGCGGACCCGGTCCGTTGGCTGGTCACCGGGGGTGGTCGCAAGAACATGTTCATCATGCGCGAGCTCGCATCGGCACTCGGCGTGCCGGTGCAACCGACCGAGGCTGCTGGAATCGATGGAGATGTGCTCGAAGCGCAGGCGTTTGCTTATCTCGCCGTGCGCAGTCTTGCGGGAAAACCGCTCAGCGGGCCGACGACCACGGGTGTCCGCGCGCCGCAAACCGGCGGGCGCCTCAGCGCCGCCGGGGCAAGCGGGACAGTCGCCTAGTCTTCGGCTTCGGCTGCCGCGAGTTCGGCTGCTGCGGCCGCCTCGATCTCGCCGATGCGACGATTGAGATAGGAATTCGTGGTCTGCTCGAGCTCGTCGAGATGCTCGTTGTAGAAATGGGTCGCGCCCTTGAGCACCTGGAAGTCGATAATCACGTCCTTCTGCTTGGCCAGCTTGGCGATCAGATCGGTCACCGAGTCCTGCGGGACGATGTCATCCTGATCGCCATGGGTGATCAGGCCTGATGCCGGGCAGGGTGCGAGGAACGAGAAATCATACATGTTCGCTGGCGGGGATACGGACACGAAGCCCGTGATCTCGGGTCGGCGCATCAGAAGCTGCATGCCGATCCAGGCACCAAAGGAAAATCCGGCAACCCAGCACATCGGGGCGTCCTGATTCTGGCTTTGCAGCCAGTCCAGTGCCGAAGCGGCATCGGAAAGCTCGCCTTCGCCCCGGTCAAAGCTGCCCTGACTGCGGCCCACGCCCCGGAAATTGAAGCGGAGGGTCGCAAAACCGCGCCGAACGAACATCTGGTAGAGTTGATAGACCACCTTGTTGTTCATCGTGCCGCCATGCTGGGGGTGGGGATGGAGCAGCAGGGCGATCGGTGAATTGGGGACCTTGGCAGGGAAGTAGCGTCCCTCGAGGCGGCCTTCGGGGCCGTTGATGATCACTTCAGGCATATCATTTTCCATTCCGCCGGGCGGCGTTGCGAATACTTGACCAATTTACTCGGGCATCTTATATCCCGCTTCGTAACTCGCAGGGTGCGATTTACGAGGCAAAACTGAGCATTGTGGTGCGCTCTATATCATAAAGGTCGACATGGTCTTCAAGCATCTCTTTGACGATCTGGACGCTTATCTCGAAAGAGACCCGGCGGCGAGTTCCCGATTGATGGTCGCAATCAGCTATCCGGGCTTTCATGCGATCGTCTGGTACCGGCTGTCACATTGGCTCTGGTCGAACCGTCTGTTCGTTCTGGCACGGTTCTTCGGCAATATCGGTCGTTTCCTGACAGGGGTGGATATTCATCCGGCTGCCAAGATCGGCAATCGCCTTGTGATCGACCATGCGATCGGTGTGGTGATCGGCGAAACCGCCGAAATCGCCGATAACGTGACGCTTTATCACAATGTGACCCTCGGCGGGATTGCGCCGGCAGTTGAAAGCGAATCCCAGAAGGACGTGAAGCGTCACCCCACGCTGCTGGAGGGGTCCATCGTGGGCTCGGGAGCACAGGTTCTGGGCCCGGTTACCGTCGGGCGGAATGCACGTGTCGGCGCGAACGCGGTCGTGGTGAAGGATGTGCCGGAGGGATGCACGGTCGTCGGTATCCCGGCCCGACCGGTGGCGTCCTCGACCTGCTCGGCTGAAAGCTTCTCGGCTTATGGCACGCCGACCGAGGACATTCCCGACCCGGAGAAGAAATCCATGCACGCCATGCTCGACGAAATCAGTGGTTTGCGTCGGCGGGTGGAAGAGCTTGAGCGCGATCTGGAAGCGCGCGTCGCGACGCATCGGGCCCCGCATGACGATGACACCGATGCGCCTGGCCGCTCTGTTTGAGCCTCACGAGCTTCTGATGAACGGGAGAACGCAATGAAACTGAGCACAAGAGGTCGTTACGCCGTGATGGCGATGGTCGATCTGGCACAGAACAGCGCCGGACAGCCCGTGTCTCTGGCCGATATTGCCGATCGACAGGCGATTTCGCTGTCCTATCTGGAGCAGTTGTTCGCCAAACTCCGGCGCGCGGGACTGGTGGATTCTGTGCGCGGCCCGGGCGGCGGCTACAGGCTTTCGGATTCGCCTGAGGATATCCGTGTCTCGGAGGTCATCGTTGCGGTCGATGAGCCGATCAAGACGACGAGTTGTACACCGGGAACCTCTATCGGATGCATTCGCAAGAGTACGCGCTGCATGACCCACGACCTGTGGGAGGAACTTGGTCATCAGATCCACGGATATCTGAGTTCGGTCAGCCTTGCCGATGTTTGCGCCGGGCGGATCTATGCCGGCCCGATGCGCGCACAGAACATGGCCGCGCCGGAACTGGCGGCGGAGTAGGGTTGGGCAAATCGTGGATATCTATCTCGACCATAACGCAACAACGCCGGTGCGCCCCGAAGTGGTGGATGCCATGACGGCGGCGCTGGCGCAGACGGGGAACCCGTCCTCGGTGCACCGCTTTGGCCGTCTGGCGCGGCGCATGCTCGATGATGCACGTGAATCCGCGGCGCAACTGGTCGGCGCAAGCACGGCCAATGTGGTTTTCACTTCGGGCGGGACCGAAGCAAACAATCTTGCCCTGCTTGGTTTCGGGGATCAGGTGCTGGTCTCTGCGGTCGAGCATGATTCTGTGCTGGCACCGCGCCCGGATGCAACGGTCATTCCGGTCAATCAGGATGGCGTCGTCGACCTTGATCAGTTGCGCAGTCTGCTGTCCCTGCAGGACGGTCGGGCGCTTGTCTCGGTGATGCTGGCTAACAATGAGACCGGCGTCTTGCAACCCGTTGGGGATGTTGTTGCTCTGGCAAAGGAATTCGGCGCGCTCGTTCATTGTGATGCCATTCAGGCCGCCGGGAAAATCCCGGTCTCGCTGCCCGATCTGGGGGTCGATCTGCTGACCCTCTCGGCACACAAGATCGGTGGCCCGCAGGGTGTTGGTGCGCTGGTCATGCGCAACGGCCTTGATCCCGATCCGCTGTTGCGCGGGGGTGGGCAGGAGCGCCGCCGTCGTGCCGGAACCGAAAATGTAGCGGGGATCGCCGGATTTGGAGCCGCAGCGCGACTGGCTGCCGATGGCGTTTCAGGTTTTGCGGATATGGCCGCATTGCGCGATGGGATGGAGGCACGACTGGCGGATGCCGTGCCGGATGTTGTCTTTCATGGCGCAAAAGCCGCGCGACTGGCGAATACCAGCTGTATCGGCCTGACCGGCCTGACGGGTGAGATTCAGGTCATGACCCTCGATCTGGCCGGTGTTGCCGTGAGCGCTGGTTCGGCGTGTTCGAGTGGCAAGGTCGCCCCGAGTCATGTTCTGCAGGCCATGGGCGCTGATTCCGAGGCGGCGAAGAGTGCGATTCGCGTGTCGCTGGGGCTGGCGACCCGGCCCGAGGACGTTGACCGGTTTGTCGATGTCTGGACTGATATGGCGCGGCGGCGTCACATGAGCAATGACGCACGGAGGTCGGTGGCATGAGTACGGTGCCGACAGCGATCTATCTCGACCATCAGGCGACCACCCCGGTCGATCCGCGCGTGCTCGACAGGATGCTTCCCTGGTTCAGTGAATGCTTCGGCAATGCTCATTCCGAGCAGCACGCCTGGGGGCGTCAGGCATCCGAGGCCGTTGAGGTTGCGCGCGCGAAGGTGGCCGATCTGATCGGTGCCGAGGCCCGGGAGGTCGTGTTTACCTCTGGTGCAACGGAATCCAATAATCTCGCGATCAAGGGCGCTGTCCGGTTCGCGCTGCGGCACGGCCGCGGCAAGCATGTCATCACGGTTTCCACAGAGCATAAATGCGTTCTGGAATCCTGCGAGGCCCTGACCGAGGCTGGTGCAGAAGTCACCTGTTTGCCGGTCGACAATGACGGGTTTGTCGATCCTGCGGCTATCGCGGCCGCAATCCGCGCGGATACGGTCCTCGTCACGGTCATGGCCGTCAACAACGAGATCGGCGTGATCCAGCCTTTGGCGGAAATCGGCGCGATCTGCCGGAAACAGGGTGTCCTGTTCCACACGGATGCCGCCCAGGCCGCGGGCAAGATTGAACTCGACGTCAATGCGATGGTGATCGACCTGGTGAGTATTTCGGGCCACAAGATGTACGCGCCCAAGGGCATTGGTGCGCTTTACGTGCGCCGCCGCCCGCGCGCGCGCTTGCTTGCGGAGATCAGCGGCGGCGGGCAGGAACGTGGCATTCGGTCCGGCACCTTGCCGGTCGCACTGACGGTCGCGCTGGGAGAGGCAGCCGAGATCGCCCAGCAGGAACTGGTCAGCGAAAGAGCCCGTCTGGCAGCGCTACGGACCGATTTTCTCACGCAGTTGCGGGCAGCCTTGGGCGAGGTCACCGTGAACGGGAGCCTGGAAAACCGGGTTCCTGGAAATCTGAATGTCGGGTTTGCCGGTGTTGATGCCGAGGCGCTGATGGCTGAATTGCCTGAACTGGCAATTTCGACGGGTTCGGCCTGTACCTCGGCGTCAGTTGAACCATCTTATGTATTGAAGGCGCTGGGATTGAGCGATGCAGAGGCTGGAGCCTCGGTGCGGATCGGTTTCGGGCGCTTCACAACGCCGGGCGAAGTGAACGCAGCGGCGGAAATGATCGTAGAAGCAGTTGAGAACCAGCGGTCGGGCAATTCTGCCCGCGCTGCCGAATAGTTAAAGCCGGAAGGACGTTATGGCGGACGCGCAAGCTTTGGAACAGGTCAAGTCGATCGGCGAGCAGTACAAGTACGGCTTTGTCACCGATATCGACATTGAATTAGCACCAAAAGGATTGAGCGAGGACATCGTTCGGCTGATCTCCAGGAAAAAGGAGGAGCCCGAATGGATGCTCGAATGGCGGCTCAAGGCGTATCGTCACTGGCTGACGATGGAAGAGCCGAAATGGCAGAAGCCGCAATATCCGGCGATCGACTATCAGGATTCCCACTACTACGCGGCACCTAAATCGGGGAACAAGCCCAAGTCGCTGGATGAGGTCGATCCGAAGCTTCTGGAAACCTATGAAAAACTGGGGATCCCCCTGCGTGAGCAGGAGGTTCTGGCTGGCGTGGAAGGGGCGCCGCAGGTCGCGGTCGATGCGGTCTTCGACAGCGTGTCCGTTGCCACCACCTACAAGAAAAAGCTGGAAGAGCAGGGGATCATCTTCTGTTCGATCTCCGAGGCCGTTCGCGAGCACTCGGATCTGGTGAAGCAGTATCTTGGCTCGGTGGTTCCCTATTCCGACAACTACTTCGCGACCCTCAATTCGGCGGTCTTCACCGACGGTTCCTTTGTCTACATCCCCAAAGGCACCCGCTGCCCGATGGAATTGTCGACCTATTTCCGGATCAATGCGGAGAACACGGGGCAATTCGAGCGGACGTTGATCATCGCCGATGAAGGTTCCTATGTAAGCTACCTGGAGGGCTGCACGGCACCCCAGCGAGATGAAAACCAGCTCCACGCTGCTGTTGTCGAACTTGTGACGCTGGATGACGCAGAGATCAAATATTCAACGGTCCAGAACTGGTATCCGGGCGATGAGAACGGCAAGGGTGGCATCTACAACTTCGTCACCAAGCGCGCCGCCTGCCGGGGTAAGAACTCCAAGGTGTCCTGGACCCAGGTCGAGACGGGATCGGCAATCACCTGGAAATACCCGAGCTGCATTCTGCAGGGCGACAATTCTGTGGGTGAGTTCTATTCGGTGGCGATCACCAACAACGCGCAGATGGCCGATACCGGCACCAAGATGATCCATATCGGGAAGAACACCCGCTCACGGATCATTTCCAAGGGCATTTCGGCGGGCAATGCGGATCAGACCTATCGCGGTCTGGTGCGTATCCAGCGTGGGGCCAATGGCGCGCGCAACTACACCCAGTGCGACAGTCTGCTGATCGGTGACAAATGCGGCGCCCATACGGTGCCCTATATCGAGAGTCAGAACCCCTCGGCACAGGTTGAACATGAAGCCACGACGAGCAGCATTGGTGATGACCAGCTGTTCTATTGCCTGCAGCGCGGGATGGATGAAGAAGAGGCGGTTGCGCTGATCGTGAACGGATTCTGCAAGGAAGTCCTGCAGACCCTGCCCATGGAATTCGCAGTCGAAGCACAGAAACTGGTCGGCATCAGCCTCGAAGGCAGCGTCGGTTAACGGAGAGTATTTGAGATGGCATTGCTGGAAATCAGAAACCTGCACGCAACGGTCGACGACAAGCCGATCATCAACGGGCTTGACCTCACCATTGATGGTGGCGAGGTGCACGCAATCATGGGGCCGAACGGATCGGGGAAAAGCACCCTGTCCTATGTCCTGTCCGGGCGGGACGGCTACGAGGTCACCGACGGCGAAGTGCTGTTCGATGGCAAGAATCTGCTGGAGATGGAGGCTGATGAACGTGCGCGCGAAGGCGTTTTTCTGGCCTTCCAGTATCCCGTTGAAATTCCGGGTGTCACGAACATCACGTTCCTGCGCACCGCGGTGAACGCAATCCGCAAACACCATGGTGAGTCGCCCTTCGATGCGATGGACTTCGTCAAGTATGTCCGCGAGAAGGCTGCGCTCCTGAACGTCTCGGACGATATGCTCAAGCGGTCGGTGAATACGGGGTTTTCGGGTGGTGAGAAGAAGCGGATGGAAATCCTGCAGATGGCCGCGCTCGACCCCAAGCTTGCGATCCTCGACGAAACCGATTCCGGTCTCGACATCGATGCTCTCAAGGTTGTGGCCGATGGTGTCAACGCGATGCGTTCGGCCGAACGCGGTCTGCTGGTGATCACCCATTATCAGCGGTTGCTGGACTACATCGTGCCCGACCATGTGCATGTTCTGGCCAAGGGACGGATCGTGAAGTCGGGCGGCAAGGAACTGGCGCACGAGCTCGAAGCAAGCGGCTACGCCGAATTCCTCGAGGATGCAGCCTGATGCCGGACGGAATCGGACATATGCAGCCTTATCTGGATCAGGCACTTGATGGCGCGGCCTCCTTTGCGGGCGCAGGCACCGGCTGGATCGATGCGCTGCGGCGCGCCGGTGCGGATGCCTATGGCGCGCACGGCCTGCCCCGGCGGCGTGACGAATACTGGCGCTATACCAATCTGAATGCGCTGGTTGATGGGCAATTCCGTCTTTCCACTGGCGCGCCGGCCATCGGCCTGCCATCCCTGCCGCACAAATCGGTGGCGGAGCTTGCGACCTACCGGGTGGTTGTCGTCAACGGCCAGTTGCGTCCGGACCTCTGTGCGCTGGGCGGGCTGCCCGATGATGTTCTGGTGGCGGGTCTGGAAGACCTGCTCAAGGCTGCTCCGGCGCGGCTCGAGCCTTATCTCGGCAAGCTCATTCGCCTGGCCGACATGCCCATGGCGGCGCTCAACACTGCGTTTCTGCGCGATGGTATGGCGGTTTTTGTCGGAGACGGAATTGTCCTCGACAAGCCGGTCCATCTGATCTCGATCACCGCACCCGGCGAGACCGCGATGATGGTGCAGCCGCGGCATCTCGTGGTCATGGGCAAGGCAGCAAAAGCGACCCTGATCGAAACTCATATCACCACGGCGGGCGGTTCCAGCTTCAACAATATCGTCGCCGAGTTGCATCTCGATGATGCAGCCGAACTGAACCATTTCGTCTTTCAGGAAGAGTCGCGGACGACCGTCCATCTGTCGGGAACGGCTGTCGCGATGGGGGCGAACACCACCTATGACAGCTTTGTCCTGCAAAGCGGTGCGGCGATCGGGCGGAGTGAAATCCATGCCTATATGAATGGCCCCGGTGGGGACTGCCGACTGGATGGTGTCTATCTCGCAACCGACAAGCAAGTCGTCGACAACACCACCTTCGTGGAACATGCCGCGCCGGAATGCCGGTCACGCCAGGTCTATAAGGGCGTTCTGGACGGTCAGTCGCGAGGCGTGTTTCAGGGCAAGGTGCATGTCAAACGTGACGCCCAGAAGACCGATGGTCATCAGCTGAGCCGTGCGCTGCTGCTGTCGCCGCGCGCCGAGATCGACGCACGGCCAGAACTTGAAATCTATGCCGACGATGTGAAGTGCAGCCATGGCGCGACCGCAGGTGAACTCGATGAAGACCTGATGTTCTATCTGCTCAGTCGTGGCATTCCGCGTGATCAGGCGCGTCGCATGTTGATCGAGGCCTTTCTGTCCGAAGCGATTGCCGAAATCCCGCTCGAGCAGGTGGCCGATGATTTTACCACCCATGTGCGTCAGTGGCTGACGAAGAATGTCGATGCGCCGCAGGGACAGGATTGACCATGACAACGTCCAGCACAGCCAGGCTCGTGACAGACCCCTATGACGTCGAGGCCATTCGCGCCGATTTTCCCATTCTTGCGCGGACCATGCATGACAAACCGCTGGCGTTTCTCGACAGCGCGGCCTCGGCACAGAAGCCGCGTCATGTGATCGATGCGGTAAGCGATGTGTACGAGCGCGAATATGCCAATGTGCATCGCGGGCTTTATCAGATCAGCGAGGCGGTGACCGAGCGCTATGAAGGCACGCGGGACATCATCCGTGACTTCATTGGTGCCGCCCACAGCCACGAAATCATCTTCACCCGCAATGCCACGGAATCGATCAACCTGATCGCCCATAGCTTCGGGCGGGCATTCCTGAAGGAAGGCGATGAGGTCGTCATTACCGAGCTGGAGCATCATGCCAATATCGTTCCCTGGCAGATGCTGCGGGACGAGAAGGGCATTGTCCTGAAGGTCGCGCCGATCACCGATGAGGGTGAACTGATCATGTCGGCATTCGAGGATCTGCTCGGGCCGAAAACAAAGCTCGTGGCCGTGTCCCAGATGTCGAATGTGCTGGGTACGATCCTGCCGATCGAGGACCTTATTCACCGCGCCCATGCGGTCGGCGCAAAGGTGCTGATCGATGGTTGTCAGGCGATCACCCATTTTCCCGTCGATGTGCAGGCGCTCGGTTGCGATTTCTACGTCTTCTCCGGGCACAAACTTTACGGGCCCAGCGGGATCGGTGTGCTCTACGGGCGCGAGGAACTGCTCAACGCGATGCCGCCCTTCATGGGCGGCGGCGACATGATCTCCTCGGTCACCTTTGAAAAATCGACCTGGGCGAAGCTGCCGCACAAATTCGAGGCAGGCACCCCCGCGATTGCCCAGGCCATCGGGCTGGGCGCGGCCATCGAATATGTGAACGGTCTGGGGCTCGCGGCCATCGCGGCCCATGAGCAGGATTTGCTCAACTATGCGACCCAGCAACTCTTGAGTGTCAGAGGCCTGCGGATCATCGGAACGGCCCCGAACAAGGCCAGCGTCATTTCCTTCATGCTCGACTACGCCCACCCCCATGACATCGCAACGATCATAGATCGTGCCGGCGTTGCCGTGCGGGCCGGGCACCACTGCGCGCAACCTTTGATGCAGCGGATGGACGTTCCCGCCACGACACGTGCGTCGCTCGGCCTGTATAGCAACCGTGCCGATATCGATGCCCTTGTTCAGGCGCTGGGCGATGTAGAGGAGTTTTTTGGCTGATGAGTGACGATCTTCGAGAGTTGTATCAGGAGGTCATCCTGGACCATGGGAAGAACCCGCGGAATTTCCACGCGAGTGATGACGCGACCAATGAGGCGCGCGGCAACAACCCGCTTTGTGGCGATCAGCTGGTGATCTATATCAAGCTGGATGCCGACGGGAAAATCGCCGATGCCTCATTCCTTGGTAAAGGATGTGCAATATCAATGGCATCAGCATCGATGATGACAGATTTGTTGAAGGGGCGGAGCGCCGAGGAAGCGCAGCATATGTTCGAGGCCTTTCACCATATGTGTACCGGTGAGGGTGAGAATGTGGAGCTCGACGAGGATGTCGAGAAGCTGAAAGTGCTTTCAGGTGTTCGTGAATTCCCCACGCGTGTGAAATGCGCGACACTGCCCTGGCACACGCTTGTGGCGGCCCTGAAGGGCGAAAACGAAATCTCGACGGAATAGGAGAGCGCTATGTCATTCGAACATGGAATGGGATCCCCACTGGGGATGTTCGCCCCCACCCCGCCGGGTGAGGAAATCACTGCGCGGGCAGGTGAGCCGCTGCCCGAAGGTACGCCAGTGGCCGGCGAAGAGGCGGTCATTGCCGCGCTGCGAACGGTCCACGACCCGGAAATTCCGGTGAATATCTATGATCTGGGCCTGATCTACGAGGTCGAGATTCATTCGACCGGCTCGGTGCGGGTGGATATGTCGCTGACGGCCCCGGCCTGTCCGGTGGCTGGCGAAATTCCCTTCTGGGTGGCCAACGCCGTTGCCGATGTCGAAGGCATTGGCGAGGTCGAAGTGAACCTGGTGTGGGACCCGGCCTGGACCCCGGAGCGGATGTCCGACGATGCGAAACTGGCACTCGACTTCAATTGACCTATATGGAGGGTGAAGGAGTATTTCATGGCTGAACCGATCATCAATCTGACCGATGCCGCTGCGGCGCGTGTGCGATCCCTCATGGATCGTGCCGAGGAGACCGTATCCGGCGTTCGTGTCGGCCTTTCCACACGCGGCTGCTCGGGCCTTTCCTACGTGGTCGAATACGCGGAGGAAGCCAAGCAGTTCGAGGAAGTGGTCGAGGACAAAGGGGTTCGGGTATTCATTGATCCCGCGGCAACGATGTTCCTGATCGGCGCGACAATGGATTACCGCGAAGGCAAGTTCGAATCCGGCTTTGTGTTTGAAAATCCCAACGCCAAGGGCACCTGTGGCTGCGGCGAATCTTTCCACGTTTAGTGTTCTCTAGCGGTCAGGGTTGTTCATGCCGCGTATGATCTTCGTTGAATCAGATGGAAACCGGCGTGAGGTGAATGCTCCGCTGGGTCATTCCCTTTTGCAGATTGCCTGGGACAATGGTCTCGACATGGAAGGCGCGTGTGAAGGCGCGATGGCGTGTTCGACCTGCCATGTGATCGTGGACCCGGCCTGGAATGATCGTCTCGATGCCCCGACCGAAGACGAGGAAGACATGCTCGACCTCGCCCCTGGCCTGAAAGCCACCTCGCGGCTTGGTTGCCAGATCATCATCACGGAGGCGATGGACGGACTGGTGGTTCATCTGCCGGATTCCACCCGCAATCTGTTGCTCGCCTGATGGCGTATCTCGACGAACTTGAACTGTTTCCGCGATTGCGTGAGGCGGGCACGCAGGCTTGGTCCGACTATGTCAGACACGCGTTTGTATCCGGGCTGGCTGACGGGACGCTGCCCGAGGCGGCGTTTCGGCGTTACCTGGGGCAGGATTACCTGTTCCTCATTCACTTCGCGCGGGCTTACGCACTGGCGGCCTACAAGGCCGACACTCTGGCCGACATTCGCGATGCCGCAGCGGGTATTCATGCGATCGTTGATGTCGAAATGGCACTGCATGTCGAATACTGCGCGGCCTGGGGGCTGGATGAGGCCGCCATGGAGGTCTTGCCCGAGGCAACGGCGACGATGGCCTATACCCGCTATGTGCTCGAAAAGGGCGCGCAGGGCGATCTGCTCGACCTCTACGTTGCGCTTGCGCCTTGCATTATCGGCTATGGCGAGATCGGGAGCCGGCTGGTGGCGGATCCGGCGACGCGGCGTGACGACAATCCCTATCTGAGCTGGATCGAGATGTATGCCGGAGACGAGTATCAGGCCGCCGTCCATGCCCACGGCGCTGCCCTCGACCGCCTTTGGAAGAGCCGGGCAGGCGGCGAACGGCTCAAGTCCCTCGAGCGGACATTCGAGCAGGCCACGCGACTTGAGGTCGACTTCTGGCAGATGGGACTGGACGTGTCCCGAAGTTAGCGGCCTGCGGCGTTGCCGAGCCCCCGCACAACGATATTAACGTGCTCGTTGGCACTGCGGACACGGCCGTCATCCCACAATTCGGGTTCGGCATCCGGGCCGCGCGTGATCGTGTAGCGATCTTCCGACAGGCCGCTTCGCTCCAGCCCTCGTTGCGCCTGAAGAAACAGTTCCTCGCCGGAATAGGGGCTGCCCCGGCTGAGCGTAACCTGGCCCCCATGTACCGTGATCTCGAGGTTCCATCCTTGGATCTCGCCCAGCGCCTTGGTGGTCCTGCGGACAGCTTCCTCGATCTCCCGTGCCGCAAACGTATCGCGGCTGAGTTGGAGGTTCCCGCTCACCCTGAGGTTGAGCGTGAGGGGCCCCGGCATCAAATTGCGATCAAACCTGAACTCTTCCGCCAGCGCGTCTGCCGCGGCAACCGCCGCCGCGTCGCGTTCGATCTGCATATCGAACGCGGCGGTGTCGAAACACCCCAGACGCGCTGTGTCGTCCTGAATCCCCGCGCAACGGGCGACATCCGCCCGGATATCGGCCTGTGCGGGCCCAGCCAGCAAGGCTGTCGACAGCCCCAACGAAGCAAGAAAGGCCACTTTGTGGATTTTGCCGGATACAGGGCGCGAGGAGAATTTCGGGTTTGATGTGCTCATCCCTAGAAGATGAGGTTTCCAAGCCGTTTGATCAAGGCGGCGATGCGATTGTGACCAGTTTGCCGATTGCCAGCCTGCGCCTATATTGCCGTTATGAACGCACAGATTGAAATTGGTGCCGAGGCTCGCTCCCCGGCTGAAACAAAGATCGTCGTCGCGATGTCGGGCGGCGTTGACAGTTCCGTCACCGCAGCACTGCTCCATGAGCAGGGATACGAAGTCGTCGGCATCACGCTCCAGCTCTATGACCATGGCGCCGCCACGGCGCGTTCCAAGGCCTGCTGTGCGGGGCAGGACATCTATGATGCCCACCGGGTTGCCGACGCGGTCGGCTTTCCCCATTACGTGCTTGATTACGAATCCCGGTTCCGGGAGGATGTGATCGAGAACTTCGCCGATGCCTATCTGCGTGGCGAGACACCGATCCCCTGCGTGACCTGCAACCAGACGGTGAAGTTTCGGGATCTGGTGGCGACGGCAAAAGACCTCGGTGCTGATTCGCTTGCCACGGGACATTACATCCGGCGGGTGGATGGCCCGGACGGACCGGAATTGCATCGTGCGGTGGATGCTGCACGCGACCAGAGCTATTTCCTGTTCGCGACCACGCCCGAACAACTCGCGTTCCTGCGCTTCCCGCTGGGCGATATGCCAAAAGACGATGTGCGCGACCATGCGCGCCGCCTCGGCCTGGAGATTTCCGAAAAGCCCGACAGCCAGGACATCTGTTTCGTGCCCGATGGTAAATATGCCTCGGTGGTCGAACGGCTGCGTCCAGAAGCGGGCGAGCCGGGCGAGATCGTGCATCTCGACGGCACTGCCCTCGGCCTCCACAAGGGCATCATGCATTTCACCATCGGCCAGCGCCGTGGGCTTGGTATTGGGGGGCGCAAGGATGCCTCGGGAGAAGACGAGCTGCTGTATGTCGTCCGGATCGAGCCCGAAACCCGCCGTGTGGTCGTGGGGCCGCGCAGCGCGCTCGCGATCTCAAGGGTCCGGGTGAGCAATGTGAACTGGCTGGGTGCGGGAGCGGGACCGCCGGCAGACGGCCTCGACGTCATGGTGCGCATCCGCTCGACGATGGAGCCGGTGCCCGGACGGGTCTTTGGAACCGGTGAGGGTCGGGCAGAGGTGGAGCTCACCACGCCGGAGTTCGGCGTCTCGCCGGGGCAGGCTGCTGTGTTCTATGATGGCAGCCGGGTTCTCGGTGGTGGCTGGATCATGCGAGACGAAACGCGGAGTGAAGCAGCATGAGCACATACGTCCTCGTTCACGGCGCCTATCATGGCGGCTGGTGTTTTGAGAAAGTTGTTCCGCTCCTGGAAGCCAAGGGCCACAAGGTCATTGCTGTCGATTTGCCGGGACATGGGGACAATATGGTTCCGATTGGCGAGGTGAGCCTTGCGGCCTATGTCGACCATGTTTGTTCGATCGTCGAATCCCAGGCTGACCCCGTCATTCTGCTCGGTCACAGTCTTGGCGGCATGACGATTACGCAAGTCGCCGAACGCCTGCCGAACAGGATCGCATGGGTTGCCTATCTGACGGCGATGATGCCGAAAAATGGTCAGAACCGCACCGATCTCGCAGAACACGAGGGGCCGGAGGACATGGCGGGCAAACGGGTCCTGTCCGAGGATGGGTTGTCGGTCACAATGCCGCGCGCAATCATTCCCCCGACATTCTATGCCCAATGTCCGGCCGAGGATGTGGAGCGGGCATTCGAACGACTGGTGCCGCAGGCCGTTGAACCGTTCCAGCAGCAGGCCCGCACGACGCCGGACAACTTCGGAACCGTCAAACGCGCCTATATCGAATGCCTGCGTGACAAGGCAATTCCGATTGCCATGCAGCGCGCGATGATCGCGGCCCAGCCCTGTGACCGGGTCTTCACGATCGACACGGACCATTCGCCTTTCTATTCGGCCCCCGAAGAACTCGCCACGCATCTGCTGGCGCTGGCCGATTAGACGACCCCACCCTTTTTATCGAAACCAGGAGAGAACTCATGCTCAAGACGCGCAACCCATCAAACATTGCCCCGCCAGCCGCCATGTACAGCCACTCGGTCGAAGTGCCGCCGAATGCGCGCTGGCTGGTGACCGCAGGCCAGGTCGGCGTCACACCCGAAGGTGAGGTGCCGGAAGGTTTCGAGGCCCAGCACGACCTGATCTGGCAGAATACCCTCGCGATTCTGGCCGATGCCGGCTTTGGCCCGGAGCACATCGTGCGCCTGAACGTCTATTCCACCGATCCCGATGGTCTCAAATTTCTGAAGGCGCATCGCGAAAAATATCTCGCACCCGGCCATGTCCCGGCCTCGACCTGGGTCGTGATCAGCCAGCTCGCCAATCCGAAATGGAAAGTCGAGATGGAAACAATTGCGGCCAAACCGGAATAGGGCCACGCCCAGTTCCGGGACGTCGGCGTGAGCGGCGTCAACCAGAGCCGGTTTCGGCAGGGGCTTTGGCCTTACGGGCTGATGTTCGCTGCCGCGACGATCCTGGCCTCGAACCACATTATTGGTCGCTGGGTGCAGGGCGAGATGCCACCGATGGGAATCGGGTTCTGGCGTCTCGCCATTGCGACGGCTGTGCTGCTGCCATTTGTCGGGCGCGCTGTCTGGGAGAAGCGTGCCGTCCTGCGGCGTCACTGGAAGCTGTTTCTGGTGATGGGCGTGGCGCTGGGGCCGTTCGGCAATGCGGCGGTCTATGTCGCCTACCATTTCACCACGGCCATCAACGGTGGCGTGGTGTCGACTGCCCAGCCTGTTGCGACCGTACTGCTGAGTATCTTGCTGTTTCGCGACGGGATTTCACGAAACCAGTGGATTGGCGTGGTGGTCGCCACCTTGGGCGTTCTGGTGATCATCTCACGTGGTGATCTGGCGGTATTGACTGCGCTTGAGCCCAATATTGGTGACCTCATCATGCTGGCGGCGATGTTCGGATTTGCCGTTCACAACGTGTTGTTGCGGCGTATCCCCGGCGACTTCACCACGGCAGAAATCCTCCTGACCATCCAGCTCTTCGCGATGGTGGTCCTGCTGCCGATCTACATTCTGGAAACGATCTTTTACCTGCCGATGCCCGTGACCTGGGAATCCGCTGCCGTTATGGCCTGGGTCGGTATCGCCGTGGCCATCGTGGCGGTCGGGTTCACCAATACCGTGGTGCTCGCCATCGGGGCCAACAAGGCGGTGATGGCGAACTACATTCGTGCCGTCCTGACCGCGGTGCTGGCCATCGCCATCCTTGGCGAACAGCCGCAATTCTTCCACCTGATTGCCTTCGTTCTGGTGGTGGTCGGCGTGGTGCTGCTGGGGCGCGGAAAACGCAAGGCAAGTGGCCCGGAAGGGGCCGCCAAACCGTCCTGACCAGCGCCGCTGCAAGGGCGATTTCCCTGAGCTGTTGCCGAAGTCTTGACAGGCAGGGAGGGGGCCGCCTATATCGGCGCCGCATCTTGGGGCGGAGTAGCTCAGTTGGTTAGAGCAGGGGAATCATAATCCTCGTGTCGGGGGTTCAAATCCCTCCTCCGCTACCATTTCCCTTCAAAAGCCGGTCTGTTGGACCGGCTTTTTGCGTCTAATGCGATGCTGCGAGTGTTTTGAGCATCTGGGCTATTCGTGGTAGAATCTCGTTGGCCATTTTCGTTGATAGAAAATGGCGCTCACCGGCAATTTCGATGAAAGTTGCGTTTCCGCCGCGCTCGCGGATTTCCGCAACATATGATTTGGCCAGTCCCGGGCCGGTATTGTCGTCATTGCGGCCGGTCATTGCCAGGACGATGGTGTCTAGTGGAACCGTGTCGACATAGTCGCTGGGGGATAGCGAGGCGGGCCAGGAACTGGCATTGCGTTCGAGGCGCCAACGCGTGATATCGCAGGGGCAGGAAATCAGCACCATTCCGTCGAGTATGTCGGGGTTTCGGCCTGCAATAAGGGCAGCTGTGGCCGCACCTCCGGAATGACCGACAATGATTGTATGTGATGCCTTGTGGTGCGCCGCCAGATTGCGGACTGCTTCGGCCACGGCATCGATATTGTTCGCTGTGTAGTGGTCGCGCCGTTCATTGGTGCTGCCCTCGGATTTCTTGCCTTGGCCATTGTCATAGCCGGGACGAAGCATGGAGACGATTGTCACATCGGGGCTTAGATCTGCGATGCGTTTGGCAAACCGCGTTGCATAGGTCGGGGGCTTACCGCTCGACATGTCACCATGGAGCACGACAACGAGCGGCGCCCCGGGGTTTTCGGTCACGGTTTCGACAGCAATGCAGTACTTGCCTCCCGAAACGCCGTGTTGGAAATCTGCGGAGTCACACTGGTTGGCCTGTGCGGGGTGTATTGCCCAGAGCGGCAACATGACCGCACCCGCTAAAATCGACTTTTGTATGGATGCAAATCTCATTTCGGCATCTCCGCAATCGGCCACTTGTCCCGGAACTGACTCTACCCATTTTGGGTTCAGGTCTTCAATTTCTGCGTTTGCACCCCAAATAACATGGGAAGAATGTAATTTGGGGGTATCACCGTGGCCAATGATCCGTACAAGGCTCTCGGCGTGGCGGCGACGGCGACTGCGGATGAAATTCGCAAGGCCTATCGCAAGCTCGCCAAGAAGCATCATCCAGACTTGAACCCCGGGGACCGGGATTCCGAAGAACGCTTCAAGGAAGCGCAGGCGGCCTACGATATCGTGGGCGACGCGGAAAAGCGGGTGCGCTTTGACAAGGGCGAAATCGATGCCGAAGGACAGGAGCGTCCCGAACAGCAATTCTACCGGCATTATGCCGATGCGGGCGCGGACCATCCCTATCACTCGGCCGAGGGTTATGCCGATTTTGGCGATAGCGGGGACATCTTTTCTGATCTCTTCGGACACGGTCGCCGGGGTGGTGCCGGGGGCGGGCAAAACATCCGGATGCGCGGCGGTGATGTCCGATACACCTTCGAGGTGGACTTCATGGATGCCGCGAAGGGGGCCAAGCGCCGTATCACCATGCCCGATGGGCGCGGCCTCGATCTTTCGGTTCCGGCCGGCCTGAGGGACGGTCAGGTTCTGCGGCTCAAGGGCAAGGGAATGCCGGGCATGGGTGGCGGCCCGAGCGGTGACGCGCTGATTACGGTGCATGTGAAGTCCCACAGTCTGTTTCGACGGGAGGGCAATGACGTGCATGTCGAGTTGCCGGTCGCACTGCATGAGGCAATTCTGGGGGCGAAGATTCGCGTACCCACGATTGACGGTCCGGTCACGATGACGATCCCCGAACAGTCCAACAGCGGTGCCCGCTTGCGCCTCAAGGGAAAAGGCTTTCCGACCGGGAAAGACGGCACCCGGGGCGATCAGCACATCACCCTGCGGGTCGAACTGCCCGACAAACCCGACGCGGAACTCAAGGCCTTTCTGGAAGGCTGGGCGAAGGATCATGGCTATGATCCACGCACGGATATGGAGGTCTGACCATGCGTGAATCCGAACTTCTGAAAATCGTGTCCGGTGTGCGGCGTGTGGAGTTGCGGCGCTGGGTCGAAAACGGCTGGGTCATCCCTGACCGGCGTGAGGGTGACCTGTGGTTCCGGGAGATCGACGTGGCGCGGGTGCAGCTTGTCGTGGAAATGCGCCGCGATCTGGCCATTGCCGAAGATGGCATTCCCACCGTTCTTTCACTGATAGATCAGGTGTATGGTCTGCGAAACCAGTTGCGTCGAATTGGCGTAGCCATTCAGGCACAGCCCGGTGAGGTTCAAAAGGCCATCGCGGAGCAATTGCGCACGGAAGAATAGGCGCATCCCGCGGTCGTCAGCGGGAGAAGTGCATGCACAAGATCGGGACATTTGACCCCAAGGCCCTGGTGGCGCATCCCAAATACGGGGCGCATGCGCAGGGCCTGAACTGGGCGCCGTTCGTCGAACATGCCGATGAGACGGTCCATATATCCTACGGGATCATCGAGATTGTCGCGGGTGGCGAAACCCGGTTGACGATCCGGGCGCACGAAACCGGCATCTACATGACTTCCGGCGAGGTCGAGGTGATGCGCGATGGCCGGGCTTACCGTCTGGTTGGAGGTGATTTCATGCTGATCCCGACCGGGATCGCCCATGCCTATCGCAACGTCTCTGACGCACCGGCGCGCTGGGTCGAGATGTGCGCCCCCCAGCCCAAGGCACCGGATGCCTGGCAGGACACATGGTTTTCAGGACCGGCGCCCTGGGACGGTGCTGCGTCTCCGGTCGATCTGCGGGATCGCCGGACACAGATGTTGGGTCACTATGACTATGGGCAGCACACACCGCCGCTCACGATCTCTCCCGATCTCGACGGGTTTTCCCAGCGGATGATGATGGATGACGTCTTCGGGGCGGTGCATTTCAACATGTTCGTCATCAGTTTTGCCGATGGGGGCATTTGCAACCATCATGACCATCCCTTCGAGGAAGCCTATTTCGTGCTCGGCGGGGAGGTCGATATCGTGTTCGACGGGCAGGAATATGTGCTCAAGGAAGGCGATTTTGCCTGGACCGGTGTGGGTGCCCAGCATGCGTTTTTCCCTCGCAAGGGAACCCCGGTTCACTGGCTGGAAATCCAGGCCCCGCAACCCCCGGTTCGTGACGGTGTTCGCTTTCTCAGTCCATGGGACTACATGTCGACCATCCTCAAGTTTTAGCGCTGCGGAGTCTGTTTCCGGCGCGGTATCTGCTATCAAGACTCATCCATTTCGAACCCGAGAGACCCCATGTCCGACACTGCACCACTGACCATCCGCCTGAACGCCCGTGACAATGTGGTTGTCGCGCGCGCCGAAATGTTGCCGGGCACTTCGATCCCGGGTGAAAATGTTGTGACCGGCGCGCCCATTCCCCGTGGCCACAAGATCGCAACCCAGGCGATCGCGAAGGGTGCGACGGTCACCAAGTATGACCAGATCATCGGGTATGCGTCCGAGGACATCGCGCCGGGTGACCACGTGCACGTCCACAATTGCGAGTTCCGTGCGGTTGATCGTGACTACCAGTTTGCAACGGATTTGCGGGACACCCCGATGGTTCCCGAAGCCGAGCGCCGGACCTTCGAAGGCTATGTGCGCAAGAACGGTTCGGTGGGGACGCGCAACTATATCGGTATCCTGACCTCGGTGAATTGTTCGGCGACCGTCGCCAAGTATATCGCGGATTCCTTCAACGCGACCGGCAAGCTGAATGACTATCCCAACATCGACGGTGTCTCGGCCTTTGTGCACGCCACCGGGTGCGGCATGGCCGATTCCGGTGACGGCTACGCCAATCTGCAGCGCACCCTGTGGGGTTTCGCGCGTCATCCCAACTTTGCCGGTGTGCTGATTGTCGGGCTGGGCTGCGAGGTCAACCAGATCCCGTTCCTGCTCGATGCCTATGGCCTGGAGCTCAACGACACCTTCCAGACCATGACCATTCAGGAAGCCGGTGGCACGCGAAAGACCGTGGACGGCGCGATCGAACGGATCACGACCATGCTCAAGCCTGCCAACGCAGCCGTGCGGACGACGGTGCCTGCCAGCGAATTGACCGTCGCGCTGCAATGCGGTGGCTCGGATGCCTATTCGGGTATTACCGCCAACCCTGCGCTGGGCAATGCGGTGGACCGGGTTGTCGCCAATGGCGGCACCGGCATTCTTGCCGAAACCCCAGAGATTTACGGTGCCGAACATCTGCTGACCCGTCGTGCGATCAATGCCGAAGTCGGCCAGAAGCTCGTCGACCGGATCAAGTGGTGGGAGGATTACACCGCCCGCAACCACGGCTCGATGGACAACAACCCGTCCCCGGGGAACAAGGCCGGTGGCCTGACGACCATCCTCGAAAAGTCGCTCGGTGCGGCGGCCAAAGGGGGCACGACCAACCTGACCGGCGTCTACAAATATGCCGAGCCGATCGACACCAAGGGCTTCGTGTTCATGGATTCCCCCGGTTTCGATCCGGCCTCGATCACCGGCGAAGTCGCCTCGGGCGCCAATCTGGTCTGCTTCACCACCGGCCGGGGCTCGGTCTATGGCTGCAAGCCTGCGCCGTCGATCAAGCTGGCGACCAACACGCCGATGTACAATTCCATGACTGAGGACATGGACATCAATGCCGGCAAGATCGCCGATGGTGATGCCACGATCGAGCAGGTCGGTGAGGAAATCTTCGACTACATGCTCGAAGTGGCCAGCGGGAAGAAGTCGAAATCCGAGGAGCTTGGCTTCGGGGACAATGAATTCATCCCGTGGCAGGTCGGCGCGGTGATGTAGTCGGAGTCGGATTCATGAAGGTATTTGATCTCTCCGGTCGTGTGGCACTGGTGACCGGCGGCAGCCGGGGTATTGGTGCGGCCTGTGCGCTGTTGCTGGCCGAGGCGGGCGCTGCGATTGGTGTGAATTATGTCTCCAATGAGAAGGCTGCGCTGAAGACCGTGGCGAAGATCGAGAAGCTGGGTGGCAAGGCAATCCCGGTTCGCGGTGATGTCACGGACAAGGATGCTGTCGCGCTGATGACCGGCACCGTCGAGGAGCATCTCGGGCCGATTGATATTCTGGTCGCGAATGCCGGCATATCCCAGCGGCAGGAGATGGAGGAAACCACCGAGGAGGATTTCAACATGATCCTTCAGGCCAACCTCACATCCGCGTTTCTCTGTTCACAGGCAGTCATCCCCGGCATGCGCAAGCGGGGCTGGGGCCGGCTGATCTATGTGAGTTCCGGTGCAGCCTACAATGGCGGACGGGTCGGGGTGCACTATTCCGCGGCCAAGGGCGGCATGGAAGCGCTTTGCCGCGCCTATGCCCTGCGCATGATGGAAGAAGGCGTTACGGCGAACTGTGTCGCCCCCATCATGATCGAAACCGATATGAGCAGCACGGCGACCGAGACCAACAAGCGGTTCGCGCCGCCTGTGGGTCGTGGCGGCGATGTCGATGAAGTGTCCACCGCTGTCCTGATGCTGGCCACCAACGCCTATATGACCGGCCAGACCGTCCACATGAATGGCGGGCTGTACTTCAACTAGCGGGTCACCCCGAAATCCAGGCCAAGATCCAGTGCGGGTGCGGAATGGGTGATCCAGCCCGCCGAGATGATGTCGACGCCTGACGCGGCGATGGCGGGCACCTGATCCGCGGTGATGCGTCCCGAGGCTTCCGACATGGCGCGACCGTCGATCATTGCGACGGCTTTGCGCAGCAGGTCCGGCCCCATATTGTCGAGCAGGATGGCGTCCACGCCTTCGTTGAGGGCTTCCTCAAGCTGTTCGAGCGTGTCGACCTCGACTTCGATCTTGACCATGTGACCCAGGCCCGCCTTGGCGCTGCGGATGGCGGGGCTTATGCCGCCTGCCAGTGCCACATGGTTGTCCTTGATGAGGATGCCGTCATCCAGACCGAAGCGATGACTGACGCCGCCGCCGGCGCGAACCGCGTGCTTCTCGAGCGCGCGAAGATTGGGCGTTGTCTTGCGGGTACAGGTGATCCGCGCCTTGTGGTTGCCCACGCCAGCCACGAGTTCAGCTGTCACCGTTGCAATCCCCGAAAGATGGCTAATGAAGTTGAGTGCCGTGCGCTCTGCCGTGACGACGGCCTGCGCGGGACCTTCGATGTGCATGACCGGCTGGCCGGCTGCGACGACCGATCCGTCGGGTTGCAGGACCGAGACCTCGAGCGAGGGGTCGACCAGCTCAAACGCGATACGGGCCGCTGCGGTGCCCGCAATCGTCCCGGGGCGGCGGGCGACCATGGCGCCGGAGAAACGGGCCTCGCGGGGGACCACGGCGGCTGTGGTGATGTCGCCTGCTCGTCCGAGGTCTTCGAGGAGGGCGGCGCGCACAATCGGCTCCACGAGCAGCGTGGGCAAAGGGGCAATGTCGGACATGGTCTGGTTCCCGGCTGGTCAGCGAATTTCAAGCATGCGTTCAACCGCACGGCGGGCCGGCACAATGAGCGCGGGGTCGATCACGATCTCCTGACCCATGGTTTCCAGGCTGTGTCGGATTTTGGGCAGGGTGATCAGCTTCATGTGCGGGCACAGATTGCACGGCCGGACGAACTCGATCTCGGGAAGTTCGGCGGCCACATTGTCGCTCATGGAACACTCGGTCAGCAGCAGGACCTTGCCGGGGCGCTCGCTTTTGACGTGGTTGATCATCTGGGAAGTGGAGCCCACGAAGTCGGCTGCGGCAAGAACATCGGGCGGGCATTCGGGATGGGCGATGACGACCAGCCCCGGGACGCCGGCACGATAGGCCTGAATTTCGGAAGGCGTGAAACGCTCATGCACTTCGCAATGGCCTTTCCACGCGATGATCTCGACATCGGTCTGCCCGGCCACATAATTGGCGAGGTATTCGTCGGGCAGGAACAGCACGCGATCGGTCCCGAGTGACTCGACCACCGCGACCGCGTTCCCCGACGTGCAGCAGATGTCGGATTCGGCTTTCACTTCAGCCGAGGTGTTGACGTAGGTCACGACAGGCACGCCCGGATAGGTTTCGCGCAACAACCGGATATCGGCGCCGGTGATCGAATCCGCCAGTGAACACCCGGCGTTCATGTCGGGGATCAGAACCGTCTTTTCCGGGTTCAGCAATTTGGCGGTCTCGGCCATGAAGTGAACACCGCACATGACGATGCAGTCGGCCTGAGTGTTGGCGGCTTCGCGCGCGAGGGCGAGGGAGTCGCCGACAATATCGGCCACGCAGTGAAAGATTTCCGGGGTCTGGTAATTGTGCGCCAGAATGACCGCGTTCTGCTCTTTCTTGAGGCGCAGGATCGCATCGATTTCGGGTGCAAAGACCGGCCATTCCATTGCCGGAATAACCGTTTTGACCCGCTCGAAGACCGGCGACATGCGCGCGGCGACCGCGTCGGAAAAGACCGGATCGGGCGTGGTGGGTGAAACCGTCAGTGTCATCGAAATAATCTCCGAATGAGAATATGGATAAGCCGAAAAAATGCCGGACACGAGAGGAACGGCTGATCAGCTTAGACTGATATTGAGTATAACGGGCGAGGTCAAGCCGTTATGAACAATGTCACGTCCACGAAATGCGCAAAACATCAGGTCTTGCGCGGCCTGGCAGGGGGGAGACCCACCCCCGTTCCGGGGTGTTCGCGCAGGATGTCGCGCCGGAATCGCAGCAGGCGGGCCGGGCGCCCGCCGGTGTTTGACGTCACGGCGCCGGTTTCCTCGACCAGTCCCTGATGCTCGACCAGGCGGCGGAAATTCGGTTTGTGGAGTTCCACACCCGCGAGCGCTTCCACGGTGCGTTGCAATTGCAGGAAGGTGAATCGCGGTGGCATCAGTTCGAAGACGACCGGGCGGTATTTGATCTTGCCACGCAGGCGCGAAATCCCCGTTGCAAGTATGCGCCGATGATCCGAATACAGGCTTTCGGCCTCTGTGAGTGCGGCTTCGCGTGGCGCCCAGCAGGCTGCACCGTCGCGATGGGCTTCGGGCACAAGGCCGATTTCATAGAGCAGCTCGTAGCGCTCCAGAACGAGTTCCTCGTTCCAGCGGTCGCCGGCCTCTCCGAACGCGGCCCGGGCGCGGCTCTCCCGGTCCTCTCGCTCGTCGTGCGGGGCTTCGGCGATCCAGCCCGCGATGCCTTCACGGATCCGCCTCATCACCTGTGGTGCACCGGCCCGCATATCCTCCCAGGGAAAGAACCGGTACCAGCTCTGCCAGGCGATATCATCGCCCTGTCGTGCGCGGGTTTCACGGACCAGCGCGAGATAGCCGATGGACAACGACCGGCTCGTCTGGCCGCGCGCGCTGGCGTGCCGGTTGGCATCTCCGAAAGTGTAGAGCTGTTCGACATAGCCGAGACTGTGTCCGGTCAATTCCTCGACCCAGCTCCGCAAGCCCGCCTCGATGGTTCTGTGCCGTGGCTCCAGCGGCCCTGACGGCAGCGAGGGCAGGAGGTCGCCGCCGGTCTGGCGCAGGAGCACAAGCGGGCCGTCCGGGGACGCAGCCACGATGACGGCACTCAGGTCGACTGTCGCGGCGTCCTGTCCGGACCCGTTGGCTGATCGACCGGCTGATCGACCGGCGCGGCTCATGCAATGACCTTTCCGGGCATGGTTGTTCCCCTGCTTTTTGCCAGCGCTGGTTTGCGCGGGTCTTGATCGATTTGTGGGCGACTGTTTCCCGCAGGGCAAGGGACTTGTCGAATCACACCGGCTGGCGCGGTCCGGGCCGGGTGATACCCTTTGGTGAATTTTTCACCGGAGATTGATATGCCGCCCAAAGCCGTTCTGCCCACACCCGACCCGTCAAAAACCCTGTCGACCGCCAACCCGGAGCTGCGCAAGACCGTGTCGGTCGGGGATGCCGAGATGGCCTATATCGATATCGGGGAGGGGGATCCGATTGTCTTTCTGCACGGGAATCCGACCTCGTCGTTTCTGTGGCGTGACGTCATTCCCCATGTTGAAGGCATGGGCCGAATCATTGCGCCGGACTTCATCGCCCATGGCTGGTCCTCGACATCGGGGCATGATGGCTACCGGTTTCAGGACAATATCGACTATTTCGATGCCTTCTTCGACGCACTGAACCTGACCAAGAATGTCATCCTCGTGATTCACGACTGGGGTGCCGCGGTCGGGTTCTATCGAGCCGCGCGGTTCCCGGAACAGATTCAGGGGATCGCTTATATGGAGGCGATGGTCTGGCCGCGCCACTGGAGTGACATTCCCGAAGAACGGGTTGGAGCGTTCAAGAATTTCCGAACGCCAGAAGGCGAGAAGGCGGCGCTGGAGAAGAATCTGTTTGTGGAGATGATGCTGTTCGAGCGCGGCATCATTCGCGATCTCTCCGTGGCGGAGAAAGAGGTCTACCGCTATCCCACCAACCGCCCGGGTGGCACCAGGGCTCCCAGCATCATCATGCCCAATGACATTCCGTTCGATGGTGAACCGGCTGACAACCATGAGCTTGTGAAGTTCTATGCCGACTGGCTGGTCGAAACCGAGACGCCCAAGCTCTTCATCAATGCCGATGAGGGACATGGTCTGGCTGGTGCCGCGCGCGAACATGCGCGGACCTTCAAGAACCAGACAGAGGTGACGGTGCATGGACGTCACTATATGCAGGAAGACTGTCCAGATGATGTTGGTGCTGCGGTCGCCGGTTTCGTCAAGCAACTGCGCGGCTGAGCCACGCGCTCAGGCGGACTGGAGCTGCTTGGGCCGGACAAAGGCGGTCAGCCGGCCACCTTCTGCCGACATGGTGCGCCAGTTCTCGCCACTGAGCTCGATCACGGCAAGTCCGGCCGGTGGAAAGCCAAGTTCGAGGCTGTCCATCGCGACCGTATCAGAACCCGGGCCTGACATCAGGCGGCTGAGCGACTCCAGACCGGGGTTGTGGCCGATCACCAGGGCGCAGTGGATGTCTTCCGGGATTTTCTCGATTGTGGCGAGGAGGGTGCCCGGCGAGGCGAGATAGAGGTCCCGCACGGCCTGCGCCGCGACGGCTCCCGGAAGTCCCTTGCGGACAATTTCGCAGGTTTGCGAGGTTCGAACCGCGTCGGAAAACAGGATACGTTCGGGTATCCGGTCATACGCGACCATCCAGCTTGCAACGGCCTTGCTGTCGTTCTGTCCGCGCGGGCTGAGGAACCGGTCAAAATCATTCTGATCTTCGCTGTCCCAGCCTGATTTACCATGCCGCATGAGGAGGAGGCGTTTCATGTACTTGCCTTGTCTGGACTGCCCGATTCTTGGGGTTCAGGTTGCATGGCAGAGAGCCGCTGCGCAAGATGTCATGCCGATTTCCGGTCGCCATGAAGCGCTGTGAAATTATATTTTGCTGCACCGCAAGATGGGCGTTGACAGGCACCCCCGTATCCCTATATCAAACGCCCATCGACATGACGGGTTTGTGACACTCCGGTGAAACAGACAAGTCGGTCGGAATGGGTCGTAAAAAAACTTTTCAATCTCGTCGAAAAAGCATTTGACTTGATTGGTTCGTGGTCGTACAACCCGCCCTCGCCGCCCAGTAAGGGTCTTCGGTCCCGTCGGGGCGGCTCTGCAAAATGCCAAAGTTTTCGCGCCCTGTATTTGAGCGATAGGCATCTGCGCTGTTGGACATTGTGAATACCTGAAAGAAGGGATGCGCAGGCGGCGGTTCGTGATATTTTACGTTCGCTTGCACGCGCATTCTTGGAATGTAAACGAGGTACATTAAGTTGTGCCTCGCTTGTGCTAAGTAGACGCTTCTAGTCAACCTGACTGGATGGACTTCGGTCCTGAACGTCGGGGGAATCAACTTGAGAGTTTGATCCTGGCTCAGAGCGAACGCTGGCGGCAGGCTTAACACATGCAAGTCGAAGGTGAAGCTAGAGCTTGCTCTAGTGGAAACTGGCGGACGGGTGAGTAACGCGTAGGGATGTGCCTATGGGTACGGAATAACCATTGGAAACGATGGCTAATACCGTATACGCCCCAAGGGGGAAAGCTCCGGCGCCCATGGAGCAACCTGCGTCCGATTAGCTTGTTGGTGAGGTAATGGCTCACCAAGGCGACGATCGGTAGCTGGTCTGAGAGGATGGTCAGCCACACTGGGACTGAGACACGGCCCAGACTCCTACGGGAGGCAGCAGTGGGGAATATTGGACAATGGGGGCAACCCTGATCCAGCCATGCCGCGTGAGTGAAGAAGGCCTTAGGGTTGTAAAGCTCTTTCAGCAGGGAAGATGATGACGGTACCTGCAGAAGAAGCCCCGGCTAACTCCGTGCCAGCAGCCGCGGTAATACGGAGGGGGCTAGCGTTGCTCGGAATTACTGGGCGTAAAGAGCATGTAGGCGGATTGCATAGTCAGGCGTGAAAGCCCCAGGCTCAACCTGGGAACTGCGTTTGATACTTGCAGTCTTGAGTCCGAGAGAGGGTGGTGGAATTCCCAGTGTAGAGGTGAAATTCGTAGATATTGGGAAGAACACCAGTGGCGAAGGCGGCCACCTGGCTCGGTACTGACGCTGAGATGCGAAAGCGTGGGGAGCAAACAGGATTAGATACCCTGGTAGTCCACGCCGTAAACGATGTGCGCTAGACGTCGGGCAGCTTGCTGTTCGGTGTCGCAGCTAACGCATTAAGCGCACCGCCTGGGGAGTACGGTCGCAAGATTAAAACTCAAAGGAATTGACGGGGGCCCGCACAAGCGGTGGAGCATGTGGTTTAATTCGATGCAACGCGCAGAACCTTACCAGCCCTTGACATACCGATCGCGATTTCCAGAGATGGATTTCTTCAGTTCGGCTGGATCGGATACAGGTGCTGCATGGCTGTCGTCAGCTCGTGTCGTGAGATGTTGGGTTAAGTCCCGCAACGAGCGCAACCCTCATCCTTAGTTGCCAGCGGTTCGGCCGGGCACTCTAAGGAAACTGCCGGTGACAAGCCGGAGGAAGGCGAGGATGACGTCAAGTCCTCATGGCCCTTATGGGCTGGGCTACACACGTGCTACAATGGCAGTGACAGTGGGAAGCAAGACCGCGAGGTGGAGCAAATCCCCAAAAACTGTCTCAGTTCGGATTGTACTCTGCAACTCGAGTGCATGAAGTTGGAATCGCTAGTAATCGCGGATCAGCATGCCGCGGTGAATACGTTCTCGGGCCTTGTACACACCGCCCGTCACACCATGGGAGTTGGCTTTACCCGAAGCCGGTGCGCTAACCGCAAGGAGGCAGCCGTCCACGGTAAGGTCAGCAACTGGGGTGAAGTCGTAACAAGGTAGCCGTAGGGGAACCTGCGGCTGGATCACCTCCTTTCTAAGGAATATCACGAGTGGGTCGACATTCGCGATTTACCTAAGACAACCCTCACGTTCCGCCGCCGACGCATCCCTTCTGCCATCCGATCGACAAGCAGGAAGACCCTGTTTTCGGGCCTGTAGCTCAGTTGGTTAGAGCGCGCGCTTGATAAGCGTGAGGTCGGAAGTTCAAGTCTTCCCAGGCCCACCAAGCTTTCCGGTCTGGGGCTGTAGCTCAGTTGGGAGAGCGCCTGCTTTGCAAGCAGGAGGTCGTCGGTTCGATCCCGTCCAGCTCCACCAGCTATCTGGAGCCGGATCGGTTGATTGGATCCGATAGTGTTGTTCGGAGATGGCAGAAATCAGGTATTCGTTTATCGAATTCATTTCGATAGACGGCGTTGTTAGACATCGTGAATAAGTTGCAATACTGACCCCGCATGGGTCGTATCTACGGATATGGTTCATGCGGAGCCAAAAGCTGAGAAAGTCGGAGCAATCGTGTTGACGGGGCTTGCCCCTGTACGCGACGGCTCTGCAATCAAGCGCAAAAGGGCATCTGGTGGATGCCTTGGCACTGAGAGGCGATGAAAGACGTGGCACACTGCGAAAAGCCTTGGGGAGCCGTGAGCAGGCTTTGATCCGAGGATTTCTGAATGGGGCAACCCGGCCCATTGGGTCATTTCTTGTTGAATACATAGGCAAGGAAAGCAAACCCGGCGAACTGAAACATCTAAGTAGCCGGAGGAAAGGACATCAACAGAGACTCCCCTAGTAGCGGCGAGCGAACGGGGACCAGGCCAGTGGCGCATCAGTAAGAACCGGAACAGTCTGGAAAGTCTGACCATAGTGGGTGATAGTCCCGTACGGGTAGAAAGCTGATACGTCCTAGAGTAAGGCGGGACACGTGAAATCCTGTTTGAACGTGGGGGGACCACCCTCCAAGCCTAAGTACTCCTCAGTGACCGATAGTGTACTAGTACCGTGAGGGAAAGGTGAAAAGCACCCCGATAAGGGGAGTGAAACAGTTCCTGAAACCGGATGCCTACAAGCAGTCGGAGGGAGATCGATCTTCGGATCGAGGTTCCTGACGGCGTACCTTTTGTATAATGGGTCAGCGACTTAGTCTGTACAGCGAGCTTAAGCCGTTAGGTGTAGGCGTAGCGAAAGCGAGTCTTAATAGGGCGATTTAGTTGTACGGATTAGACCCGAAGCGAGGTGATCTAGCCATGAGCAGGTTGAAGGTGAGGTAATACTCACTGGAGGACCGAACCCACTTATGTTGAAAAATGAGGGGATGACTTGTGGTTAGGGGTGAAAGGCCAATCAAACCTCGAAATAGCTGGTTCTCCGCGAAATCTATTTAGGTAGAGCGTCATGTATCACCACCGGGGGTAGAGCACTGGATGGGCTAGGGGGGCGCGAGCCTTACCAAACCTAACCAAACTCCGAATACCGGTGAGTGCAATCATGGCAGACAGACTACGGGTGCTAAGATCCGTGGTCGAAAGGGAAACAGCCCAGACCGCCAGCTAAGGTCCCGAAGTGATAGTTAAGTGGGAAAGGATGTGGGAAGGCCAAGACAGCCAGGAGGTTGGCTTAGAAGCAGCCATCCTTTAAAGAAAGCGTAATAGCTCACTGGTCTAAATAAGCCGTCCTGCGCCGAAGATGTACCGGGGCTCAAACTATCCACCGAAGCTGCGGGTGTATGATTTCTTCGGATTTCATACGCGGTAGCGGAGCGTTCTGTAGGCCTGCGAAGGTGTCTCGCGAGAGATTCTGGAGGTATCAGAAGTGCGAATGCTGACATGAGTAGCGACAAAGAGTGTGAGAAACACTCTCGCCGAAAGTCCAAGGGTTCCTGCGCAAGGCTAATCCGCGCAGGGTGAGCCGGCCCCTAAGTCGAGGCCGAAAGGCGTAGACGATGGGAACTAGGTTAATATTCCTAGGCCTGCTGGTAGTGACGAATGCTGTAAGCGGTCAATTCTTATTGGATTGAGTAGGCCGTGAAGGCGTTCCAGGAAATAGCTCCAGCGAATAGACCGTACCCCAAACCGACACAGGTGGACAGGTAGAGTATACCAAGGCGCTTGAGAGAACGATGTTGAAGGAACTCGGCAAAATTCCCTCGTACCTTCGGAAGAAGAGGGACCTCCTTTAGGGCAACCTTTGGGAGGTGGCACAGACCAGGGGGTAGCGACTGTTTATTAAAAACACAGGACTCTGCGAAGTCGCAAGACGACGTATAGGGTCTGACGCCTGCCCGGTGCTGGAAGGTTAAAAGGAGAGGTGAGAGCTTTGAATTGAAGCCCCAGTAAACGGCGGCCGTAACTATAACGGTCCTAAGGTAGCGAAATTCCTTGTCGGGTAAGTTCCGACCTGCACGAATGGCGTAACGACTTCCCCACTGTCTCCAACATCGACTCAGCGAAATTGAATTCTCCGTGAAGATGCGGAGTAGGCGCGGTCAGACGGAAAGACCCCGTGCACCTTTACTATAGCTTCGCAGTGGTATCCGCGAATGGATGTGTAGGATAGGTGGGAGACTATGAAGCCATGGCGCCAGCTGTGGTGGAGTCACCCTTGAAATACCACCCTTCTATTCTCGTATATCTAACCGAGACCCGTGAAACCGGGTTCGGGACCCTGCGTGGTGGGTAGTTTGACTGGGGCGGTCGCCTCCTAAAGAGTAACGGAGGCGCGCGAAGGTGGGCTCAGGCTGGTCGGAAATCAGCTTTTGAGTGCAATGGCATAAGCCTGCCTGACTGCGAGACTGACAAGTCGAGCAGAGACGAAAGTCGGTCATAGTGATCCGGTGATCCCGCGTGGAAGGGTCATCGCTCAACGGATAAAAGGTACGCCGGGGATAACAGGCTGATACTCCCCAAGAGTCCACATCGACGGGAGTGTTTGGCACCTCGATGTCGGCTCATCACATCCTGGGGCTGGAGCAGGTCCCAAGGGTATGGCTGTTCGCCATTTAAAGTGGTACGTGAGCTGGGTTTAGAACGTCGTGAGACAGTTCGGTCCCTATCTGCCGTGTCAGTACGAAACTTGAGAGGAGCTGTCCCTAGTACGAGAGGACCGGGATGGACGCACCTCTGGTGTACCGGTTGTTCCGCCAGGAGCATCGCCGGGTAGCTAAGTGCGGAAGGGATAACCGCTGAAAGCATCTAAGCGGGAAGCCCCCCTTAATACGAGGTTTCGCTCGAGAGCCGTGGAAGACCACCACGTTGATAGGCTGGGTGTGGAAGCGTGGCAACACGTGAAGCTGACCAGTACTAATTGCTCGATTGGCTTGATTGTAGACCCGTTTGCGCAGGATCCTTCGGGATCCCAAGCAAACGTTCAAAAAGTTGTCGCGTGCAGCGGCAAGGTTCGTCGACAAGATTGTCCGATGGATCAGCTTTTGGATTTCACGCACATAATGTGTGCGTGCTGAATGTCAGTATTGATTGCAACACACAGAAGTATGCATCCATATGCGTTTGGATGACCTGGTGGCTATAGCGAGGGGGCCACACCCGATCCCATCCCGAACTCGGCCGTGAAGACCCTTAGCGCCGATGGTACTTTGTCTTAAGGCACGGGAGAGTAGGCCGTTGCCAGGTCTTCCAAGCGCATATGTTTACACGCTCCGGTTTCAGGCCGGTTCTGTTCTTGCTCCTGCAACTTATTCCACGATGGTTCCTTCATTCAGGTTGGAACGTGCTCACGCACCGACGCGCAATGTCATAACCGCGGGGTGGAGCAGCCCGGTAGCTCGTCAGGCTCATAACCTGAAGGTCGCAGGTTCAAATCCTGCCCCCGCAACCACCTTAACCGTTCCGAAGACGGGAAGGGGCGACGGCCAAATTTAGGGATGTAAATACGCTACAGAAATTCCTGTTTATCCACGCCTCACTCCACAATCACTTCAACGAACGTCATCTCAACAGCCGCGAAACGTTCAAGCAGAACCGCTGTGCCGCCTTGGCTGAGTGGCGTCAACTGGCGGCATGAACCCGTCGTTTCCCGACACATTCGAGACCGGTTCGCATTAGACTGACACCACCTTTTTCATGATTTATACGGGCACTGTCGGAGCAAATTTGTTCTCCCAGTGCCGTTCGGGTGTTTACGCAAAAGGGGCCGCAGGGCCCCTTTTATCGGCCTAACCGCGCAGGTGTTTGTCAAAGAAGGCGAATACCCTCTCCCAGCCGTCCTGCGCCTGGTCCGGGCGATAGCGCTCGTTGTGCCAGTTGAAAAAGGCATGGCCCGCGTCTTCGTAGCGGTGGAAGTCATAGTCCTTGCCGTGTTCCTTCAGGGCTGCCTCGATGACGTCGACCTGCGCCGTGTCCGGGTTTGGGTCGTCGTTACCGAACAAGCCGAGTAAAGGCACCGTGATGTCCGCCGTCATCTCGATGGGTGGGACGGGTTGATTATCGTTGGGCTTGGCTGGCGGCGCCGTAACATTGCCGCCCCAGCAATCGACCGTGCAGTCGAGCGAGGGGATCTTCGCCGAGGCCATGTAGGCGACCCGCCCACCCGAACAGAAGCCGATCAGTCCGACCTTGCCATTGGCCGTCGGCAGGTCGCGCAGCCACCGTTCGCCGCCGCCCAGATCAGCCAGCACCTGTTCGTCAACCTGTCCGTCGCTCGACCGGACCGCCTGCGAGCGTTCCTGTGCCGTGTTGCCGTCGTAGCGCGAATGCAGGTTGGGCGAGATCGCGTTGAAACCGCGCGAAGTGATCTTGCGTACCACCTCGCGGGTCCACTCGTCCCAGCCGGGCATGTGGTGACATACCAGAACGCCGGGATATGGGCCCGCACCCAGCGGCCGAGCCGAATAGGCCTCGATTAATTCGTGTTCGTAGCCGTAGACGCGGACGCTCTCCGCGGTCATGCCCTCGTAGCTCATTGTATTTCTCCTTGTCGCATTGCCAGACTAAACCAATCTGACAGTCTGATCCCGTGAGTTTACTCCATTGCGAGGCTGGTCCTCCTTGGTCCACGCTAGGAATACGGGCCGTTAAGGCCAAACCCAGCGAGGGGGAGGTGGCGGAAGGTGGCGCAATCGCTTTATTCTGAAAGTGGCGCGGTTTGCATTTCCCAAACAGCATCCCCGCCATCGTATTGTCCAGAGGACCAAAGACCGATCGATGAGCATCGAAAACTATTCCGACCTCAGATATTTCACCGAGTGCGATGCACTTGAGGCGTCACTTGGCGAGGTGACGATATTAGATTTGCGTCCCTCGGAAGACTATGCCCTGGGACATATCGAAGGTGCAAAGCACCTCGATATCTACGGAATCAGCCTGAATGATAGCGCACCCGAGCCGTTGCAAGCCTTCTTGAGTATATTCCCTGCGCTCTTTGGCGCACGCGGTGTTTCGAAGGAACGTCCTGTCGTCATCTATGATCATGAGAGCGGTGAGCGTGCATCGCGTGCCGTTTGGCTGCTTTCGGTACTCGATCACCCGGATGTCAAGATGCTCGATGGTGGTTCCGGCGCGTGGGTCGCGTCAGGACGCGAACTGGTGCAGGTTGGCGAAGCGGCAGCGCCAGTCGCGCCGGAAGAAGCTCCGCCGACACCGCCACCGTTTCAAGCGGGAAGACGTTTGGAATTTCTTGCGACCCGGTTCGATGTTGCGCGGGCCATCGATGACGATGATACGGTCATCGTCGATGTCAGACGCCCTTCGGAGTATGAAGGATCGGAAAAGCGCGCACGCCGCGTCGGCACGGTGCCGGGTGCGGTACATTTATTCTGGCGCGACAATCTTGACGACAATGGCGCATTGTTGCCGGCGCGCGAGGTTAAGAGGCGTTATGAAGCCAAAGGGATCACGCCTGACAAAAACGTCATCGCCTTCTGTCAGGGCGGCTATCGCTCTGCCAACACCTTTCTGACGCTGGCTGCGCTAGGCTACCCCAAGGTGAAAAACTATATCGGTTCCTGGGGCGAATGGGGTAACCGAAACGATTCTCAAATCGTACTACCGCCAGAATAGGCAGTTTTTCTGAGATTCTTGGAGCAGTTCAGCGGCACTATAAGAGCAAATTGGCTTGAGCGGAGCGGGGGTGGTCATTAGCGTCGCTGGATGAGAATTCCATTTCCCTGTTTCAATTCGTCACCCGAAGTCATCCGTCTGAGGGTGATGATTTACTTCCGCTACTCGCTTTCGCTGCGCCAGGTCGAGGGTCCGTTGTTCGGTAGCGTGGTGCTTGGCCCGCGACATGCATTTGAGCGAGTTCAATCGCTTAAAGTGCAACTATGATTTTTGATAAGTATGTTAACGGCGCAATCCCTGTCCCTCCGCCGATATTTTTCTTTTTGTGTTTGATATCAGAGTCTTGCGGAAGGGTTCTCTTGGGGCCCCCACATCCAACCCCACATTGCAGTGTCGCTTCGACGGCCTTAGTTGTTATCTCAAGCAACTCCACAGCCGTGCCGGAATTACTCTCGGCAGGTTGTGAACGGTTTGATGCCGGCGACCACTCGACACCGGATATTGTTGGAAGGGGGGTGGTTGGATCGGCAGCGAAGGTCTGGAGCCTTTATAGGAAACACTCCGCCGAGTTCGCCGAGTGGCGTCAACTGGCTGCATGAACCCGTCGTTTATCGAGACATTGGACACTGGTCCGCACTAGACTGACACCAGCAAACCGTGGGGTCCAGCTAGCTTGGTGAAACGAAAACGAAGGACAAAGTGCCGTGGATAAAGAAGAACTGAGAGAACATTTTGTTCTGCAAACACGGTTGCGAGAGATTTGCGATGAGGCTGGTATTGATCGCCCTCTGTCGAAACGTGAGATGCAGATTGGCATCCTCGCCCTAGCTGCTGACCCTCCGGGTAAGAGCGCATGGTTCGAGAATATGGACTTTAGTCTGGCGATTTAGACTGCATAGATGAAGCACAAACCCTCGACCGTAAATGCTTGGCGAAGAACCTCAAGAGTTGCTGAGGTCAGTCGGGCTGTTGGGCGTCGGATTAATCCGTCTCACGGTTCCACCTTTAGTGGTCGCTGGATCGAGAGCGTGCTCGGTAATTTGCTTAGCGCCAGCAATCTAATACGCAAATCGGACCGTAAAATGTTCAGTCCATCCTGAAACATCACAGCCTCGGGCGAAACAGATGCGAATTTCCATTGCCCCATCCCTTGTCTTGCTAATTGTCATGTTTGCCCTGTTTTCGACCTCCGTTAAGGGATCAGAGGGCGATGTGCGTCGTGCCCACGACTTCAACTTCACAGCGATCGAGGGTGAACCACTGCCTTTTGCGCAATTCGCGGGTAAGGCAGTGCTTGTTGTGAACACGGCATCCCAGTGTGGGTTCACGTCCCAATATTCGGGACTCGCTGATTTATGGGCGCGCTATAGAGATAAGGGCCCTTGTCATGCTGGCGGTGCCTTCGAACGATTTTGGCGGGCAGGAACCTGGCACTGAGGAAGAGATAAAGAAATTCTGCGAGGTCACTTATGGGATTGATTTCCCGATGACCGAGAAGGTTCATGTGCGGGGCGGGAAGGCGCATCCGTTCTACAGATGGGCATCCACCCATTTCGGGCCGCTGTCGAAGCCGCGCTGGAACTTTCACAAATATCTGATTGCGCCGGACGGCGAATTGGTCGCTTGGTTCTCAACCACGACCTCTCCAACGTCAGACAAGGTCGTGAGCGCGATCGAAGCACAGCTTAACCGCACGAACACATCTCGTTAGGCGTTTCACACCAGAGCAACAGGGGTGTCCAGGCACATCAGCTGAAGACTAAATGCAATTGACCCGAAGGCGGGTCCGACCAACTAAAAACAACCGCAGCCGTGAATTGGACGGTTCCCATGCGCTTCAACCGCATTTTTAGGCGCCCCCAAGCTGATTTTAAATCGTCGCAGGAAGGCCCTAACCCAATCTCATCAGGCCTCAATGACACTCATATACGGAGCGCTTGTTGCGTCTCTGCAGCTATCCAGATCCGACATCAAGCCAGCCCTGCGGTGGCCTGACTTGTTTATCAGTATTCCCAGACCTTCACGAACTCTTCAATCTCCATCTCCTCACGGTTGATGTGACCAAACCATCCATCAGGAAAATCGATTAACGGGTCATCACCGTTTTCGTATTTGTCCAAAATGATCTTTTCAGCCTCTTCTGGGGAACGACTCTCAATAATCAGATTGTCAGTCACCACCTGTGTTCGTCCGTCATCGTGAACGAAGGTGATATGGTATTTGACTCTGTATTCCGTATGCCAGTTATTCATTTTCAAATATTAGTCGCAAATCCTGAGCGTATAAACAGGTTGGGGATTTCAGACCTGTTACCCCGGAGACTTTGGGTGGCCCCTAGATTCGGAGACATCTTCTTCCCTGATTTTGAGGCAAGGAGGCTATGATGGGCAAAGGTAATTTCAACGTCGATTTCAAACGGGTTGCATTGCCTCAGGTATTACAACTCGCAGCATGAAGACCGCGTTGTCTGCGATTTTTGGAGACTGGTGCGCATTAGACTGACTCCAACGATCAGGACTATGCGAGGTGGCCGTTTGGGCAATAGCGGTCGATCAAGACTTATGCTTCGGGTGCTGCATTCGAATTTGGGCGCAGAGATACCAAACGCGCTTTGAGTCTTGTTTCCGGATCCTGGTGATCTCCTGAATGCCTCTCGCTGTACAAGTGTCGATAGGACACCGGAGAAGATGAAATCGTGACTGAATTTTTTAAAATTGGAATGGCGTCAATTATTGGGCTAGCCGCGATGCTAAGTGTCACGGCCACGCGCGCTGATTTTGTGGTGCAGTTCGAGGAAGACGCACCAAAGGATCGTTTCATCATCGAAAATGCGTCGGCCTGCAACATTGCCTCCGGCGTTCTGTCGGTCGACCTTGGCGGTTCGAAAGCGGGCCTAATTTTCGATACGGCCCGAGGCGGAGTTGGCGAAAACGTTGCCCAGCCTTTTGAGGTTGCAGCCGGCGCCGCTTTCATTCCTGTCGTTCCACGTGTTTTGGACGGGGCTCAAAGTGTAGATGTTTCGATCGTTGGTCTGACACGGCACGCGGCTATTTGGCTAACCGTCGACGTCGACGACAGCGACACCAAGGGTCCGATGGGTGTTCAAATGATTGCTAACTCAGAAATCGCTGGTGCTTCGGTCACCCTGAAAATCAAAGACGGAGAAAGAGTGACCGGGACCTTCGGTGCTGATGGCTTTGTTCGGCTTCCACTAAGACGGTGCTCTTGACGACTGGCAACTCAATGTGTGGCAATCTGATTACAAATCGGCGAGCCCGCTAGCTCTCGATAACATCTCACTTATCAGAGCCTTGCAGCGGCCCTATCTCACAGTGGAATGAAATGAGTGGCCTGCTCCCGATTAGGAATGTGGTCGCTGGCTCAACAATCAGTCCGAAAATTCCCATCAACCGTTCCGGAGACGGGAAGGGGCGATGTCGAAATTCCGGGAGGTGAAGACCCTGCAGAAATTCGCCGCAGTTCACGCTTCAACCCACAATCATTTCAACCTCGACCGCAAACTTACCCGCCGTAACGAATTTAAGAAGAACCGCTCCGCCGCCTTGGCTGAATGGCGCCAACTGGCGGCATGAAGACGGTATTGTCGGCGATTTTGGAGACTGGTTCGCATTGGTCTGACACCGCCCGCTAACGCACCATTTGAATGAGAGTAACGAGAAGTAGTGTGTAGATGAGGATCCCACCAACCATCCAAATGAGCGAAGATGCTTTTGGATAAGCATACGCGGCCTGCTCTTTGATACGTGTCAGCAATTCCGGCCAAGTGTAGGAGACGAAATCGCCCTGAGACATCATGTGAACGAGCTTGCCGTTTTCATCGACTACTGGAACATGGCGGAATCTTTCATTCGACATTTGCCGAAGCCAGTCAATAACATCATCTGACGGTGATGCTACCCGAACTTCGGAAGTCATCACATCAGACATTTTTGTTTTTGACGGATCTTTGCCCAGCGCTACCACGCGCCGCAGGAGATCGCGTTCCGTAAAAATACCCGTTATCTGATTTTCGCCGTTCAGAATGACTACCGACCCAAAATTTCGGTCACCCATGATTCTGGCCACATCAGATACGGTTGAGTTTTCCGTTGCCGTAAGCGGTTGCGGTTTTGTTTTAAATTCTGGGCGATCTTTAATTTGCATTAGAAATACCTTTCATTAGATTGCCGATTCTGCCCCGACGTTATTGAACGGTTATTAGCTTGGACGAATGGATTAAAGAAACCCCGATTTTTTATTACTTCATTTTCTAACGGGCGATATGCTTTAGAGCGACGCATAGAGGTCATTACAAACACGTTTACGCTATCGCGTAAGCGTCAGATCACCGTTTCTATTTAAAGGCCCTGCGATGCAGGGATTATGTATTGATTGGAATCTAGACAAGATCGGTCTCCAAACATGTTTCGAGCACGTTTGGTTCGATCTGTGATTTCGGTGTAAACTTTAAAAATCATTACCTCTATTTAAAGAAGATGTTCGTTATGACGTCAATCGGTTTCGGTGAACTGGGTAGGGCGGAAATCCTGACACCAGAGGAGCGCGCTCAAAGCGTCGTTATTTCCGATCCATCGCAACCCGATATGCCCGTCATCTTCGTAAGCGAAGAATTTCAAGCGCATACAGGCTACGCACCCGAAGACGTACTCGGCCGGAATTGCAGGTTTCTACAGGGGCTACACACCGATCCTGCCGCGGTTCAGGCGATTCGACATGCTCTCACATCGGAAGATGAGATAACTGTCGACCTAGCGAACTATTGCAAGGACGGAACGCTCTTCTGGAACCGTCTCCGCATTCGACCACACTTCGGCGACGACAGTCGCGTAATGTTTTATATCGGCGCGCAGAACCCCATAGAAGCAGATCAGGTAAGGCCCGTTCCGATTGAAGGAATTGAGGAGTAGGCTAATTTTTGGCAGTGTCAGAGGAAAATGGCTTGAGGCTGGCGAGGCCGGTCCGTAGCCTCCGCGGATGAAAAAACCGTTCCGTTATTTTAACTCATCACCAGAGATTATTCGCCTGACGGTGATGATGTATGCCCGATATTCGTTATCGCTATGCCAGGCTGAGGACCTGTTGTTCGAGCGCAGCATCGATCTATGCAACGAGACGGTGCGATTCTGGTGGAACTGGTTCGATCCCATGTTTGCGCCTGAGATCCGGAAGCACCGCCTACCTATTTGTAGATGTTCGGTAAAGGTGGCTTCGGGCCCCCGCAACCAACTAGGTCCTGCCGCCGTTCTCAGAGATGAGGGCGGCGTTATTGTTTTGGGTAGAGGCCTAGATGGCGGCCCGGGCGCCGACCAAGTCGACGGTTTGCATTAGACCGACAGAACCCTTTGAACTGCTGTTCCTCTTGCTCGGCCTCAGTCGTTCATAGCTACATCCATCTTTTGAAACGACCGTACAAGGCGAGGCGCCGTTGCAAAGACCCTGGTAGCGCTGCCATAGTCGCTGGAGTCACGATTACGTTGTCCGGGTCGTGCTGTAGCCCATCGAAGATATTGGCTGCCGGAGTGACCAGGTGGCGATCATGCGAGGCCAGCATAGCTTCGGCCAATCGGTCATGGGCCGCATCCTCGAAGTTGTAGCTACCAAAGGCTACACGAGTGCGATCCACCAGTATAATCTTCGAGTGCTCACCGTGACGGTTTTCGAAGATTCGAACCCCCGAGCTAAGCAACTTCTCAAAGCCAGTGGCCGATGCTATCCAAGCGAGGTCTGTTGCGGGCAAAGCCTCTCGATGTGAATGATACACGTCGACTCGTACCCCCCGCGTGGCCGCCGCGACCAAAGCATCCATCAACGCCGGCACTGGCTTGAAGTAGAAACTGGTGACCTCGATGGTTTCGCGGGCTCCATTCACCATCTCCAATAGTTCTTCCGTCACGGAGTTGGAGCCGCGCCAGCCCAATGGACCAAAGGCGCCCTGGGCAAGGTTCGGGTTGCAGAACCAGTATTCAAGCTCGATGGCTGGTTGGTTCGCCACAGTTGACTGGGCGGCGTCTTCAAGCTGACGAAGGTGAGCTGCCTGGACTGTACCGCCAATCTGCCGGTAGCTTTGCAGCAACGCAATAACCACCGAACCGCGGACGGCAACTGAGTATTCGTTCCATCCTTCGAACGAGGACCGGGTCAGGTTGCTGCTGCCGAATATCGCCTCGCCAGCCTCGGACACCTGCAGCTTGATATGCTGGCCTCCACCAAGTCGTCGCTGCATGAAGTGTTTCGGCCGATAAATCGTTACTGTTGCCCCGGCCGCCTGCAGTTCCTGCAACCCGATGGCCAGCGCTTGCCTGTCCTGTTTCGACATCACCACATTGCCCAGCATCTGACCGAATCCATCTATCAACAGATTGATCTCGACGCCGCGACGCTGGGCTCGCAGGAGAGCCTCCAGTGCCGCGACACCAAAGCGGTCGTATTCGATATAGAAGGTCGACAGGTATAGGAACTGCCTGGCAGTTTCGATCATCTCGAGACGGCAGTTCCATTCGTCGACGCGGTCCCAAAGCGGCCGTGCCCGGGATGCGCTCAGCATCCGCCAAAGATGATAATGTCAGAGACGGTAACCACCGGAAACATCGATATTTACACCGGTAACATAGTTCGCTTCGAGCAGATACTCGACCGCCTGCGCGATCTCCTGCAGGCCGCCGGCCCTGCCCAGCGGCACCCATGCCTCGATCTCATCAGGTGGCGGCAGATCAATCGAGTTATCGAGCTGTCCCGGAGACACCATGTTGACCCTGATCTGTTGCTCACCGTAGGCAGCAGCCAGAGATCGGGTCAGCACCAGAAGTCCCGATTTGCTGACGAAATAATCGGTTCCTTTAATATCGGCGCGGGCCCCTTCGAGTCCAGCCATGCCGATATTGATGATGTTGCTGCCAGCGGACATCAACTTCAGCGCGTGATAACAGCAGTAGTAGGCGCCGGATAGATTGGCCGAAAGGGTCGCATCCCAGACCGTTGGATCAAGCTGGGTGACATGTTGCGGGTTGTAGTTGCCGACATTGTTAATCAGCAGGTCCAGCCGGCCCTCAGTGCTGGCGACGTCGTTGAATAGCGTCTCCACCTGGATCTTGTCGGATACATCGACAGACAGGGAGCGAGTGCGCCCCCCCAGCCTCAGGGCAGCGATCTCCTGTTCAAGCGATTGCGCATCACGACGCGACTCACGGTACAGAATGACCAGGTCAAACCCTCGTGCAGCCAATGTCATGCATAGTTGACGGCCAAGCCGGCGCGCGCCTCCCGTAACCACTGCTACCGGGCGTATCGCACTCATACGCGGTTGCGCTCCAGGCGCACAAATGAGCACTCAGCGGCCGGTACGGCTTCGGGTTTACGGATTTCAAGTCTGACGGTTTGCGCCAACGCGTGCTGCTCGAACAGCAATGCTGCTGTCTCTTCGGCCATCGCCTCGAGCAACACGAACTTTCGCTCATGAAGTAACTCCGTTACGCCGCGTGCTATCAGATCATAGTCGACGGCGTCCCCGATGGCGTCAGAGGCCGCCGCTGCAGCAAAATCGTAGTCCAGCTCGATGTTCATGATGATCGGCTGGGTTTGTTCGCGTTCGAATGCATAGACACCTACGATGCAGTCAATGTGCAAACTATTGAGTCCAGTAGTGGCTATCAAAACAGTTAGTCTCCCTTGTTAATCGCGTCAGTCAGGCTTGCGCGCGACCCACACCTGTTCGCTTGCCGTTGCTGTCTCGAACGGCGTGCGTTGAAAATCACCAAAACACGCTTCGATAGTGAATCCGGTATCAATCAACAGTGCGCTGATCTGATCGGGTTCCAGCCAGCTCAGGCTCAGGCGGCGGTAGTGACGCTCTTGCATTCCCCCGTTCTCATCGAGGATATCCTCCCAGGTGACCACCAATATCGATTGTTTCAACTCATCGATCAGGGATGTCACCCACAGCAGGCAATCGTTGCCCGCCGAGTTCTGATACGCCGCGCGCAATTGTACCGCACGCATGTGGCTCATGAGTTGCGGGGTCATGAAGAAGTCATCGAACACGAAAAGCCCGCCTGGGCTTAGATTCTCGAAAATGTGATGGACCGCCTCACGCTTGTCGTCGATGCTCGGAAGATGACCGATGCTGTGGTAAGGCAAAGTAATCAAGGTAGCTGGCACCGGTATATCGAAGTGACGGAAGTCTGACTTAATTAAAGTCAATCGATCGGCGACTCCGGCTTCCGCAGAAAGCTTGCGGCACCGATCAAGCATTGCCGGCGACAGGTCCACCCCCGTCAGACTACATCCCCGACGTGCTGCTTCGATGGCGATCCTCCCATCGCCAATCCCCAACTCGACAATGGTACCCTGCGCCGCCAGATATGTGTCGATGTAAAATGCAAGATTTTGATTAGTAGAGGCCGCCGTAGAAGTCCAGACCTCGTATATTTCGGCGAATCTTTCATACTCGGAGGCGTTTTTGTAAGACATGAGGTTACTTGATCAGCCCATTTTTTAGATAGATCATTTTGATCTGGAACTTATCGCTCAACGAGCCAGCGCTGTCCGTAGGGGACGATTCGGGATGAGCCGAGCTCCAGCCTTACTGACCCTTTTTGCGCGGTTGGGGCCGGTAGAAGACGAGCTCATCGTCCGTTGAGGCTTTTGTGTCGAGGGTATAGCCACCGGCATTGAAATCTTTCAGACCATCAGCCCGATCGATCCGGTTTTCCATGATCCAGCGCGCCATGCTGCCGCGGGCATGCTTGGCGTAATACATCAGGGACCGAACCTCGCCATCCTTCATGTTCAGGAACTTTGCCGCAATCACCTTTTGCCCGAGCGCTTTGGCATCGACGGCTTTGAAGTATTCGTTTGAGGCGAGGTTGACCACGGTTGTATCGGCATGATCGGCAAGGTCTGAATTCAGCTGATCGGCGATGCGCGTACCCCAGAATTCATAGAGGGATTTTCCGCGCCCATTGGCCATTTTTGTCCCCATCTCAAGGCGATAGGGCTGGATCGCGTCCATCGGGCGCAAGACACCGTAAAGACCTGACAGGATGCGTAGATGATCCTGCGCATAAAGCAGCGCGTCCTCGGACAGGCTGGCGGCTTCCAGCCCCCAGTAAACATCGCCATCAAAGGCGAGCCCGGCCGGCTTGGCCGAATTGCTTCGGTTGTCGAGGTTGAAGGCCTGGAAACGCTCGAAATTCATGGTCGAGAGATTGTCGCTGATATGCATCAGGCGCTTGAGGTCTTCGGCCGTCTGGGTTTTGGCGACGCTCGCAAGCTCGGTCATGTCATCGAGCAGGCGCGGCTGCGTGGCTGGCACACCCGTTTCGGCGGGGGTCATATCCAGCTTTTTTGCAGGGGAGAGTAGCGTCAGCATGATCGGTCTGTTCCTCCTGACATCAACCCGGCCAATCCGGGTTTGTATGCGTGGGGTAGCGACCACAAGAAACTAAGGCCTAGCATCAAGAATTCAAGCGGGTTGTTGGCACGGCCAACCCAGACGGCGATTTCAGATCCCGCAATCAGGTCTTCGGAACTTACCTGCTCGTTCTCTCTCCAAGGTGGCGGGTTTTCTGTATATGTGTCCGATCCTCGGTCCTGACTCGTGATCCTGCCAACAGTTCGGAAAATTCTGCGATGAAGAAGATACAGTTTAGTCGTTTCGGCGCCGCGTCCGAGGTTCTTGAATGTGTTGACGCGCCGGACCCGCAACCCCCGGGTGATGGTGAGGTCGCCATCGAGATGCTCTTCATGCCGCTCAACCCCTCCGACATCATGCTGACAGAGGGGATATACGGGACAATTCCGGCGCTTCCCTGCGATATGGGGCGCGAGGGTGTGGGCCGCATCGTGGAAACCGGTCACGGGGTGTCTGGACTTGGCGTCGGTGATCTGGTGGTTCCGATCACCGGGCCGACCTGGCAAAGCAAGATTGTCCGGAAAACCGACACTCTGATTCCGCTTCCTGCTGGTATCGACTTGCAGCAGGCGGCCATGCTGCGCTCGGGACCCGCGACAGCAGGCCTGATGCTGCGCGATTATGTGGATCTGGAACCGGGTGACTGGGCCATACAGAATGTCGGCAATTCAGCCGTGGGGACCTGTTTTGCGCAATTGGCGGGAAGCCGTGGCATTCGCACGCTGAACATCGTGCGGCGCAAGGAATCCGGCGCCCATCTTCTTGATATCCCGGGTGCCGTGGTCATCGAGCATACCGGTGGTCCATCGCCCGAACTGAAGCAGGAAGTCGAGGCTGCGACGGCGGGGGCGCCTGTTAAACTCGGCCTCGACGCAATCGCGGGTCCGGCAACTGATGCGTTGGCACAATGTCTGGCAAACGGCGCAACGCTGGTGAACTATGGCGTGTTGAGCAAGGAGCCGTGCCAGATTTACGGCGGCCATCTGCATTTCCGGAACATTGTTCTGCGCGGGTTCTGGGTTTCCCAGTGGCTGCAGCAGGCCACGCCGGCCGCTGTTCAGGATCTCTATGGGGAACTGGCCAAGCAGATGGCTGCCGGTGTGCTCCATATGGCTGTCGCGGGCGAGTACCGGTTTGAACATATCGAAGACGCTGCCGCCCATGCCGCCCGCGAATCGCGCGACGGCAAGATTTTGATCCGTCCGGAATAGGTCCGTGTCCCTTTTTCGGACTCGTCCGAAGTGCATCTACATGATTTCGTGGCTTGCTTTGATCTAAACAGGGTTCCAGATAGAGTTTCATGCACGCACGAAATATCCTGTGCTTCACCGCACCCCTTTGACCACATCGAGAAAGTCACACCCATGAGCGATTCATCGACATACACGCCGGCAAAAGTCTGGGAATGGGACAAGGAATCCGGTGGCAAATGGGCCAGCACGAACCGGCCGATTGCGGGTGCGACGCATGAGAAAGAGCTGCCGGTCGGGAAACATCCGCACCAGCTCTATTCCCTGGCGACCCCCAACGGCGTGAAGGTCACGGTCATGTTTGAGGAGTTGCTCGCGCTCGGCAAGAAAGAGGCCGAGTACGACGCGTGGCTGATCAGTATCGGTGACGGTGACCAGTTCGGAAGCGGGTTTGTCGACGTGAACCCCAATTCGAAGATCCCGGCCCTGCTCGATGTTTCAACCCCGACGCCGACCCGCGTTTTCGAGTCGGGTGCGATCCTGTTCTATCTGGCAGAGAAGTTCGATGCCTTCATTCCCAAAGATCCGTCTGCGCGCGCCGAATGCATGTCCTGGCTGTTCTGGCAGATGGGCAGTGCGCCCTATCTGGGCGGCGGGTTCGGACATTTCTATCACTATGCCCCCGAGAAATTCGAATACCCGATTGATCGCTTCGCCATGGAGGTGAAGCGCCAGCTTGACGTTCTGGAGCGAAACCTCGCGGACCGGCAATATCTGTGCGGGGACGATTACAATATTTCCGATATTGCGACTTATGCCTGGTATGGGAACCTCGTGCTGCACAACCAGTACGAAGCGGCCGAGTTCCTGGACGTTGCGTCCTACAAGAACGTGGTCCGGTGGGCCGAACAGATCGAGGAGCGGCCAGCCGTGCAGCGTGGACGGCGGGTCAACAGGGTTTCCGGTCCCGAAGAGCTTCAGGTTCCCGAACGCCACGACGCCAGCGATATCTCCTGACCGGCTCGGTTGATCCCAGCGCAGTTCGGGAGACCGGTTTGTCAGAACTCATCCTGCATGGCAGTCCGCGGAGCAACTACGTCCGCACCTGCCGGATTGCGCTTGCGGAAAAGGGCGTTGCCTACACGTTCGATGCGATCATGCCCCGGACGCCGGAGCAACTTGCCCGTCATCCCTGGGGCAAGGTCCCATCTATGACTCATGGCGATGTGGCGCTTTACGAGACATTCGCAATCACGCGTTACATCGATGATGCGTTTGACGGCCCGGCCCTGCAGCCCGCAACCCCGGCGGGTCGCGGCGTCATGGACCAGTGGATATCCGTCTACAACGCCTATCTGAACACCACATTAGGCACCCATATCGCCATTGAGCGGATGCTGCGCAAGCCGCCAAAGGAAGACATGATCGCAGCGGCTTTGCCCGAGGCCCGAAAATGTCTGGCCATCGTCGAGGCGGGTCTGGCCGATACGCCCTGTCTCGCCGGACAGGAGGCCTCGCTGGCCGATTTTTTCCTCCTGCCGACGCTCGACTATCTCTCCCGGACACCCGAGGCCGATGATTTGCTGGCGTCGACCTTCAACATCAATGCCTGGCTGGGTCGCATGATGGCCCGGGACAGTGCCAAAGCCGTACTTCAGGCTTAAGAGTCCGTCCGGAAAGTTTATGTGTTTAAACAAAGTTTTCTTGACATCAGACGAATTGATGCCAGGAGGAGGAAAGCTCGGGCGGTCCTGGTGCGGTTCTCAAAATCCTTTGCGAGACGGCGGCAC